>OCQC01000031.1_pt1 | contig 215689 bp, 158 predicted proteins | sample 1538401 | NCBI WGS metagenome assembly OCQC01 (sample SAMN04571689, study PRJEB22368) | human gut metagenome | biome: human gut; material: stool | host: Homo sapiens | place: Luxembourg | collected 2012-08-03 | reverse complement strand
CCACGACCCCCTGCTCCCAAAGCAGGTGCGCTAACCGGACTGCGCTACACCCCGAGTGCCTTATTTCTTAAAAGCGAGTGCAAAGGTAGAAACTATTTTGTAATAAACAAAGAAATATGAAGTTTTTTTAGAAAAAATATTTTCCATAAGTTCTAAAATCCTGTAAAACAATAGTGTTACTCGTAGTTGCTCCGTGCTAACTCCGTACCAAGTCCGTATCAGGTCCGTATCAACTCCGTATCAGGTCCGTATCTATAGAGTACGGAGATACTACGGAGCAGATACGGACTTGGTACGGAGTTGGTATATAGTTGATATGCCTCCAACTTGTGAATGGCATCCTACTAGCTAACAGAATAAAAAGATGAAATAATATCTGGCAAAACAATATATTTCGTTTAACTTTATCCCCGCAAACAATTAGTACATCTCAACGTTACATTATAAAATAAAAGACATCATGAAAAAACAAATTTTCAGCATGGCTGTCATGGCAGTAATATTTGCCGCTTGTGGCGGTGGAACAAAAACTCCTGTCACAGTGGTAGGTTCTTGGGTAATGCCCATTAACGGGCAACCTGGAGAAGTGCAAGGAATCAAACTGGAAGAGAATGGAGAAGCATCTTCCATTAATATGCACACTTTGATATACAAAGAATGGGAACAACAAGGTGACCAGCTTTATCTGACAGTAAAAAGTATCGGTAATGGGATAGAGATTGAAGGTGTGGATACACTGAAGATTGACAAGCTAACGCCGGATTCGTTAGTGTTAAGTTCCAATTATGGATATACTCTGGAGTATGTAAGGCAGAAATAATACAAACTGCAATATATAAATCCCTGACGACTTTAAAGTATTAAATATCGTCAGGGATTTCTTCCTAACCTAACCAATCAATTTACCTTGAACGTATTTCTCTACGCATAAATATGATATAAGAGAGTGCAAAACAGAGAATTGTAACTGCAATCAATCCTGTTAGCTGTGGCCATATAACCAGCAAACTCTGTCCCAATGGGAGAGGGCTGGGTATTGCCCCTTGAACCTGCTCCATCATTAACGGTCCCAAGCTTCGAAGTGATGGCATCAGCAATACAGAAGTTGCCTGATTGAATAATTCGCACGGATTCAATGACATTATGCCCCAAACTATTTTTTGATAACCGACAACATAATAAGGCGGCATCATATCAGAAGGCATGAACATCTTAGCAACCCAATTGACAATCATCGTATAAAATACACTGAAAAACAACCATATCGCCAGAGAAGCCAAAGCTGAAGTAGCCGTCTGCCGGAAGCAGAGCGAGAACAGTATCGCCATATTCAACCAAAGACCTACATAGAAAACACTTAGGATCAAAAAGGAAATGATACGGGCAAATTCTTCCGGTGTAGGTGGAATACCGATGGCTATCAGCCCGGCTCCCATTACCAAAAAACCTAATACAAACAGCATAATTGTAATCACAATCAGTGCAGCAACAAATTTGGCATTGATTATACAATCACGGTGTATCGGCTGTGATAATATACGGCATAATGTCCCTTTGTTCAGTTCCGAATTCATGGCATCAAATCCTAAGGCAATACCTAACAGCGGCCCTAAAAAGTTGATGAACAAAACAAAAGAAGGCAATGTGCCATCGGATACGGTAAACAATTTCAAGAAGAAAAAAGTATCTTCCACATCACCTGATTTGACAGCCTCATGCATACTGGTGAGTGATGTATACAAGGCTCCCAAGCAAGTGAGCGTGATAATGGCAAGTAAAATAATAAAGCGCCAACTACGCACATGATCCCGGATTTCTTTATTCACAATAACCCAGAAAGGCTGCTCAATTCCGTTCATACTTCTCACCTCCTTCCTTTATATAATTATTGTAGATATCAATAAGTTCTACTTGTTTACCTTCCATTTCTCTAAGATCAAGCTGTGCCAGTAATTCTCCGTGATTAAATAAGCCCACACGATCACAAGCTTTCTGTACCTGATCCAGATTATGTGAGGAAAATAACACGGTGAAGGAATGAACCCTACTCAAATTACGAATCAATTCTATAAATTCCTGAATTCCGGCAGGATCGATACCGGATGTCGGCTCGTCCAAAATAATGATTTCCGGATTCTTTATCAATACATCCGCTAAACCCAAACGTTGCCTCATACCGCGGGAATACTTTCCGGTCTTTTTATTCACCTGTTCGGCAAGTCCAACCCGACGCATAAGTTCCTTTGCTTTCTCTTCAGCCTCTTTCCTTGAAAAGCCGTTCAGAAGTGCTGTATAGATGAGGTTTTCCAACCCGGTCATATCATCGTAAAAGCCTAAATCTTCAGGAAGATAACCAATTTTTCTCTTGACTTCAATAGGATTTGTAGTGGAGTCTATTCCACAAATTTCCACTTTACCGGAAGTTGGTTCTGTCAACCCCAGCATCATCAGGATAGTTGTGGATTTTCCCGCACCATTCGGACCCAATAATCCGAAAATCTCTCCTTTGCAGATTGACAGGCTAATATGGTCTACAGCAGTGAAATTACCGTATTTTTTGGTTAAATCGGTAAGTACAATCACTTGTTCGCCCATAATTACCTCCTTCCATATTTTCGGAATAGGTAATATACACCTCCCACAGCTACAACGATGACTAATATTCCTACCCAACCCCAAAGCATTGGTGTTTTTACTGCAATTCTGAATTGTGCAGTTGCATTTACTTCGGGAGTTCTGGCTTCCATTGTTGCTACATAGTCGCCTGGCAAAGCTTTTTTCGAAGCTTTCATTATAGCCGTAACAGTAGATGTTTCTCCGGCTTTTAATATTTCTATTTTGGCAGGTTCAAAAGATACTTCCCAATCTTTTGGCTTACCGGATGAAAGTTGAATATCCTTTAATAAAGAGGAACCTGTGTTTCTGACAACTAATTCCAGACGCTTCACATCTCCGGCAGTTATTTCAGTACTCAACAATCCCCGTGGAGTAGTCAGTTCCATTTGATATGTACCGGTAACCACCACTTCCAAATCCAGATCAGCAGAAGTATTACCGGCTACTGCACGTACTGAAATCTTATAATTCCCAGCTTCAACATTAGCCGGCGGAGTGACGTCTATCGACACATTCTGGCTGGCATTCGCTTCTACTTGTGCGGAAGTTGCCTGCTTATAATTAGGTTTAAAAATTACATTCCATCCTCTGGGCGCATTAGACATCAATGCATATAACTGCTGATCAGCCGTCTGATTCTTCAGTACGGCATTAAAAGTAAATGTCGATTTTGAGTTGCCCTGCATATTGGGTTGATCAGTAGTAAATTCAGTCTGATAAGTGCCTTGCTGAGCTACGGTGACAGTCAAAGGAAGTTGACAGCCTCCAGCAGTTACAACAAAATTGTAGCTACCCTTGTTTATTTTTAATGGAACTTCCAATTTCAAGTTAAAGTCCTTCTTTTCACTAGGCAGGACAGCTAATTTGTTAATATTCCAACCACCGGATTTCAATTCACGTTTCCAACTTGCTGGTAATCCTGTAACAGACAGATCTACATTGACCGGAATATCCGAATTATTGATTAAATCAATTTTGTAATCAATACTCGTTCCCGGAGAAACAGAAATCTTTGTATAAGGAGAATAAAGAAACACGCTTGGAATTGAGTCAGAGGCGTGTGTGTAATTCACGGGTATTAAACCCAACAAAATAGTTAATAGCAGCAAATAATTAGTTCGCATAATCATATAGAATTTTATGGTTAATTAAATATGAGTTATCGATTTATGTGGCTGCAAAAATAAATAATGGAAAAATTAGTAGCTGTTAAAAGCAATAAAATATCGGCACAGAATTTTTATGATTATATAATATTTATGTTTTTTAATAGACACAGAACAACCTTTTGCTGGTGCAGTATTTATCTAACAGAATTGTAAAGTAAAACAACTCCCTTTTCCCGGTTCCGAATAAACGGTAATATTTCCTCCATGCTGATTCATAATCTGCTTACAAAGACTGAGTCCGATACCCGAACCAGCAGTTTTTGTTGTGAAGAATGGAACAAATATTTTATCCTGTACTTCAGGTAAGATACCTTCACCATTATCCCGAACAGTAATAGTACAACGCCATGCAGTAAGAGAAGAAGTCACTTTCGGTGCAAAAACAGCTTTAACCTCAATCTTGGGCGTTTCGCGGCGGGCAGATGCTTCACGAGCATTTTTCAACAGATTAATAAGCACTTGTTCTATCTGAGCACGATCCACATCCAGTGTTTTCTCCAAAGGTGGAAGCTCGAAATGAATAGTTTCATCAGGAAAAAGTTTCTGTAAATCGGTGAATAGCTCCCGAACCGGCACGCTGGCACAAACAGGAGCGGGGAGACGGGTAAGACGACGATAGTTTTCTACAAAACCTAATAGTCCCTTACTACGTCGATGAATGGTTTGCATAGCTTGTAGCATTACAGCATATTCTTTTTCGCCCGCTGCATCTTTTAATGTAACGGGTACACCACGCTCACTAAGTGTTTCAGAGAGGGAAATGATAGGAGTAATGGAGTTCATGATTTCATGAGTGAGTACACGTATCAACTTTTGCCAGGCTTCCATTTCATTCCGTTCCAGTACAGAATGAATATTCTTCAAACTGATAAGGCGCCTCTCCATGCCACGGGCTACAAAGAGAGTAGTAGCTACTGCCATTTCTAAAGTGGTTCCATTTCGATGAATACGTATGACCTGCGTTTCACCGGAAGGAAGGCTCAAAAGCTCGGCCGGCAATTGCGGATCTTGCCCTAACTGGGCAGTAGCAGCACGATTCAGCCACTCAATACGTCCGGACATATCAGTCACTAATACAGCAGTATCTACCTTGTTCAGCAGACTTTCGTAATACTGATGTTTTATTTCTTCTTCCAACAGGCGGGCACGAAATGCCTGCAAGGTTTCAGATAGCTCTACAGCCATTTCTGTCATCAGTTTATTTTTATAAGGTGGACGGAAAGCTTGTGTCATGTCATTATAACGCAAACTGTCCGTCAGGCGACGCATCATCTGCAATTGCTTCATCTGTATATAATAAAGGTGTATTCCTGTCCCCAGAAGAAACAGGAATGTTATAAGCATGCTAAACCATAAATCAGCACAATATAACACATAAACACCAACAGAAAGTATTGCCAGCAGACAGATATGCAAGATAACAACCAAGGAATACTGCTTCATATTACTTCTTAATTTATAATCCCAGTTTCTCAATCTTCCTATACAATGCAAAGCGCGTAATTCCCAAATATTCCGCAGCACGTGTCATATTCCCCTCGCTCAACCGCATTGCCTTTTCTACAGCTTGCCGTTCCAATTGTTCCAGATTAAGTATTTCTTCTTCTTTTTTAAGACGGGGGGAGGAAGCCTGGAACAAGAAATTATCGGGGCGAAGCAATGAACCGTCACCCAAAATCACCGCACGCTCCATCGTATGCTGTAACTCACGCACATTTCCCGGCCAGGAATAACGCAGCAATTTAGCTTTTGCTTCACGTGTCAAGCCCCGCATTTCCTTTTGATATTTCCGGGCATAACGCTGCAAGAAATAATCTGCCAGAAGAATAATATCATTTCCCCGTTCCCTCAAAGGAGGAATATGTAGTTCAATCGTATTGATACGATAAAGTAAATCCTGCCGGAAATTCCCTTCTTCCACCAGATGGCGGATGTCCGCATTTGTAGCACAAATCAAGCGTACGTCGATGGATACAGATTGTGTACTACCCAAACGACTGATCTGCCGTTTTTCAATAGCAGTCAGCAGTTTTGCTTGCATAGGCAGTGACAGATTTCCTATTTCATCCAAAAACAATGTACCTCCCGTTGCCACCTCCATCCGTCCGGCTTTCGGTTTCCGGGCATCAGTAAATGCACCTTTTTCATAGCCAAATAATTCACTCTCAAACAATTGTTCCGGGATACTGCCAAGATCAATTGTAACGAATGGCCGTCCGTAACGTGGCGAACAACGGTATAACAAACGGGCTATCACATCTTTTCCTGTTCCATTTTCACCAAGTACAAGAATGTTAGCATCTGTATCACGCAGCTTCTCTATCGTGGCAAACACTTCCTGCATCGCGGCAGATTCACCAATAATAGATTCTTCCACACTACTTCCCGCACCGCTAAGTACCTCCACTTGTTCTTTTAGCAGATTAACTTCACAGCGGGAACGGCGTAACTTAATACCGGATGAGAGTGTAGCAAGTAGTTTTTCTTTTTCCCACGGTTTCGGGATGAAATCGGTAGCACCCGCTTTAATGGCCCGTACCGCTTTATCTGTATCTGCATATGCTGTCATAAAAATAACAACCGCCTGAGGATCAATACACAAGATTTGTTCCAGACTCTCAAAGCCTTCCTGCCCACTGATGGCGTCGCGACTGAAGTTCATATCCAGCAGGATAATGTCCGGCTGGAATGTCGTCATGAAATATTCGATACGATCGGGGGTTACTGCTACTTTTATTTTTTCCGCATAAGGTTCCAACAGAAGGTTGAGGGCAAAAAGTACATCCTCATTATCATCTACTATTAATATTTTTCCTAATTGTTCCATACGAAGCTATTATTATCCGATAGTCTTTTCTGCAATATGAATATATCCGATGTGCAAAGATAAACAATATATCGATGTGTTGTGTGTGCGTATGCGCACTATTTTTGTGCGGTATGGCACACGCTCAATTTACATCATACAGAAGTATAACATTGTAATACAAAGCATTACATCTTTGGCATAAGATTTGAATCTCTTCTACCAAAAGGAACATACTATGTACAAAAAAATACTTTTATTATTAATAGCTTGCGGAACTCTTATAACTATTGATGCGCAGGAACACACTATGGAGTTGACATTAGGTCAGACCATAGAGCGTGCCCGCCGACAATCACCCGATGCGCAAACAGCCCAACACAGTTTTCGTTCCGCCTACTGGAACTACAAATATTATCGGGCCAACTATCTGCCCGCCTTGAAATTAACTTCCGATCCGTATCTGAATCGTGCCATCAACAAAATTACAATGAGCGATGGTAGCGTGAAATTTGTGGAACAAAACTTATTAAGTACCGACCTCACCTTAAGCCTGACACAGAATATTCCTTGGACAGGTGGTACACTGTTCGTGGAAACTTCTGCCCAGCGGCTTGATTTATTTAGTGACAACTCTACCTCCTGGCAGACATCACCCATAAACGTCGGCTATAGTCAGTCTCTTTTTGGATATAATAGTCTGAAATGGAATCGTCGTATCGAACCATTGCGTTACCAGGAAGCCAAGAAAACTTATGTGGAAACCCTGGAGCTCGTTGCTGCCAATGCTACGCAGAAATTCTTTGCCCTTGCCACTGCACAAAGCAACTACGAAATAGCTTCTACCAACTATGCCAATGCAGACACCTTATATACATATGCACAAGGGCGCTATAATATAGGTACCATTACCGAAAACGAGATGCTACAATTGGAACTTAATAAGCTGACCGAAGAGACAAATCGTATGAATGCCCATATCGAAGTAGAAAATTGCATGCAAGAACTCCGTTCGTATCTCGGTATCCAGGAGGATATACTGATCAAAGTAGATGTCAGCGATCATGTTCCCAATCTTCACATAGACCTAAGCACAGCTTTAATCACAGCACGTCAAAACAGCCCGGATATACTGGACATGCAGCGACGCAAGCTGGAAAGCGAAAGCCGGGTAGCCAGTGCCCGTGCCAATGCCGGACTGAAAGCCGATCTTTACTTGCGTTTCGGACTGACTCAGACCGGCAATAAACTGAAAGACGCTTATCACAATCCCTTGGACCAACAATATGTCACCCTCGGCATTAGTCTGCCTATATTGGATTGGGGACGTGGCAAAGGACAGGTCCGGGTAGCCCGTTCTAATCGTGACTTAACTTATACTCAAGTAGAGCAGGATAAGACAGACTTTGAACTGAATGTCCGCAAACTGGTGAAACAATTCAATTTACAATCCCAGCGCGTACATATTGCCGCCCGCACCGATGAGACGGCTCAACGACGTGCAGATGTAGCCCGACGACTTTATATCCTGGGAAAGTCTACCGTACTCGACCTCAATGCTTCCATCAGTGAAAAAGATGCCGCCCGACGAAATTACATCACTGCACTATATAACTACTGGAGTTTATACTACACCCTCCGCAGTATCACACTTTATGATTTTGAAGTAGATGCACCGCTGACAGAAACAGAAAGAATAGAGGAAGTGATGGACAAGATGATAAAAAAATAAAGGGACATATTATAAACTTGACTATAAATTGTAAAACAATAAAGATATTATGGATATTAAACTCGAAAAGAAGCCTTGGTACATCCGCTACCGCTATTACCTAGCAGGAGGAATTCTATTCCTTGCTTTCATTATTTACGTTATCATCCTTTCTGCCGGTCCCAGCAAGCTTCGCATCGACCAGGAGAATGTGCAGATTGCCGAAGTCAAAAATGATAAATTCATGGAATATGTAGACGTGGAAGGACTTATACAACCCATCCTCACCATTATCGTTAATGCCCGTGAATCAGGAAGTGTAGACCGTATAGTAGGCGAGGAGGGAAGTTTACTTCAAAAAGGAGATACAATCCTTGTGCTCGAAAACCCTGATCTGATACACAACATTGAAGAACAACGTGATGATTTGGAGAAGCAATTGATTTCTTTCCGTGAAAAAGAAATTGAGATGGAACAGAAGAGCCTGACCCTCCAGCAACAAACTTTGCAAACCAACTATGAGTTGGCCCGTCTTCAAAAAAGTTTCAATCTTGATAAAGAAGAATATAAAATGGGGATAAAAAGTAAAGCTCAACTGGAAGTTGCCGAAGATGAGTATAATTATAATGTAAAGAAAGCAAAGTTACAACGCGAGAGTTTGCGTCAGGATTCTGTTGTTGCCATTATCCGCAAAGACCTGATTCATAATGATCGGGAACGTGAACGTAAAAAGTATGAACGCGCTTGCGAACGACTGGATAATTTAGTTATTAAGGCTCCCGTAGCCGGACAACTCAGCTTCGTGAAAGTAACTCCGGGGCAGCAAGTATCATCCAACCAAGGTATTGCCGAAATCAAGGTACTAGACCAATATAAAATACACACTTCACTCAGTGAATACTACATAGACCGTATCACTACAGGGCTTCCCGCCACAATTAATTATCAGGGGCGTAAATATCCACTCCGTATTACAAAGGTAGTTCCCGAAGTAAAAGACCGCACTTTCGATGTCGACTTAGTATTTACCGGAGAGATGCCCGACAATGTACGTGTAGGAAAGAGCTTTCGTGTACAGATAGAGTTGGGACAACCCGAACAGGCCATCGTTATCCCACGCGGTAATTTCTATCAGGCTACCGGTGGTCAATGGATTTACAAACTAAACGCATCCAAAACGAAAGCAATTCGTGTCCCTCTCAGTATCGGACGCCAGAATCCCCAGCAATACGAGATTACAGACGGTTTACAGCCGGGAGATTGGGTTATTACGACGGGATATGATAACTTTGGCGAAGCGGAAGAACTGATATTAAAATAAGGAACAAATACAGCATCATCAGAGAATAGCAAAATAACAGAAAGAGATTAATATAATAAAGACTGAAATATGAAAACACTCAAATATGCCTGGCGCTTCCTGATACGCTCCAAATCATATACGATTATTAATCTACTGGGGCTGGCCTTCAGTCTGGCATGTTGCATTATTCTATTCCGCTATATTCACAGGGAATTGACAGTGGATAGCCATTGCATTGACCGGGAACAGGTTTATGGTGTCAAAGCGGATATGGGTGGCAATAAATATTTAAGTATGCTTATTAATAGGGGAGATAGCAGCCTTATCGATCAACGCTACATCAATAAGCAGAGCAACTTCATTCCGTTGGAGAAAGACCATATAATGGTTGGGGCAAATCGGTTTCCTTCGCGAATCATCGTAACAGACAGTATCTTTTTTCAGCTATTCCGCTACCCGGTGGTGCAGGGAAATATTACATTACCTTCTCCGCACTCCGCTTTAATTACAGAGGCATTTGCCCACAAGCTCTTCGGTAAGGAGAATCCGGTAGGTAAAATCATCCGTTGTTCTAATGGAAAGGACATAACCATTGAGGGTGTATTGGGTAATCCCGGAAACAAGACTTTCCTGCAGTTCGATGTAGTATTGTCTAAAGCCTTATCTGATAATTGGGAACGTATGGCTATAGACTTGTTTTCATTCATGCCGGGCACTGATATAAATAAGCTAAACAAAACAGGTAGTATCCCAAGATATATAAACTCGCCCGAAAGCGGTGATACGCGTACTTATACTTATTCTTTGATTCCCGTCAAACAATTCTATTGGGATAGCTCCATCAGTAATGAGGAGACATTGATGTTCTCTGCCGGCAGCTATTCCCATCTGTGGATTATGATAGGAGTATGCCTATTAGTGTTATTAGCAGGTATTATTAATTTCATCAATATCTATCTGGTTGTCATGCTCCGGAGGGGAAAAGAATACGGATTGAAAAAGGTGTTCGGTGCAAGGGGTAAAGAACTATTTCTTAATATATGGATAGAGAATACTTTGTTGGTATCAGCCGCTATGCTCATAGCTTGGGTGTTTGTAGAAGTAAGTACTGTGCCAGTGAGAAATCTTTTCAATCATCAGTTTAGCTATACGACATTTGACTGGCAATTATCATTAGGCATATTGGTAGTACTCCCATTGGTTACTTCTCTTTATCCATTCATCAAATACAATTATACTCCCCCTATTGTCTCCATCCGTTCTATAGGTTCGGAAAGTCGTTCAATACATTCACGGATCCTATTTCTGGGGATTCAGTACGTACTCACTTTTTTATTGGTAGTAATTTCGCTTTATTTCAATAATCAACTGAATATGTTGCTTAGTACCGAACCGGGGTTTCGTACCAAAGATATTATCATTGCTCAGCTGACTTACGAATCAAAGGATTTTAATACTTACACGGAAGAGAGCATGAAACAACAGCAGGAGCGAGTGAACGCATTAAATAAGGAGCTTTCTTCCTGTCCCTATATAGAAGATTTTGAGACTAGCTATATTGACATTCTTAAAGGAGATTATGGCAGTGATTATATAAACGAGCAAGGGAAGAAGATCTACCTGAATATGCGTCTTGCCACGCCTCATTTTTTTCGGGTCTATGATATTAAATTTATCGAAGGCGAGCTCCCCGATTTATCAGATAAAGGCTTTTTCGGAGTTCTGGTGGTGAATAAGGCAACTATGAAAGCCTTAAACTACACCACTTGTCAGGGTGCCAGCATAGAAAATCCCCTGAAAAGAGGAAACGAATCCAAAACCCAACCCATTGTAGCGGTGGTAGATGATTACTACAACGGACATTTAACTTTAGGAAAGAAACCTACTGTTTATATGGTGAGCAATCAGATGAGCGGCGATGTCTATCAGATAGCCTGTGTGCCGGGTAAAAAGAAAGAAGTGCTTGAGTTCCTACGTAAAACGGAATTAAAGATTTATGGCAGTGAAGATTTTGAATACAGCATTCTGGAGGAAGACGTAAAAGCAATCTATGCCCAGGACAGACAAACAAGCATTATTTATTCCGTTTTTGCTTGTATTGCGATTATAATTGTAGGTCTCGGGCTATTCGGTATTTCTCTGTTTGATATCCGACAGCGATATCGGGAAATAGCCATCCGCAAAGTAAACGGAGCACAATTGAGAAATCTGTATGTAGTTCTGTTCCGCAAGTACATTTGGGTAATAGGAATTTCCATATTGATTACCATACCTTTATCCTATTACCTGATATACATCTATACGCAAGATTTTGTAGTGAAAGCTCCTATCAGCATATTCATTTATTCCATAGCCATACTGGTCGTTTCTGGCATTTCGTTAGGTACATTGCTCTGGCAAGTGAATAAAGCTGCACGGATTAATCCGGCAAAAATTATGAAAAGCGAATAAGAAATAAAATATAACTAAAATATAGAAAGACTGAAATATGAAAACACTCAAATACGCCTGGCGCTTCCTGATACGCTCCAAGTCATATACGATCATTAATGTCATTGGTCTGGCACTCAGCCTGGCATGTACCATCATATTAGTACGCTACATTCATCGTGAGTTGCAAGTGAACACGCACTGCACCCATGCTGAAAGGACTTTTATCCCGCTACGGGAAATTGATGGCAATGTATTCCCTGGCAGTGTGAATAAAGACAGTGGTGCAGATACGGTTTACTACGCTCCCGAAGCCATAGAAAAGAGAAGTTACTTCATCACACTGGACAATGACAATGTAACCATCGATGAGAAACCTTATACCGTCCAAGCATTGGTAGCAGACACAGCATTCTTGCACTTCTTTCACTATCCATTGAAAGGTAAACACATAGAAGCGCCTGAAGAAGTACTCATTACCCGTCAGTTTGCCAAACGTGTGTTCGGAGATAAGAATCCTATAGGACAAACGATGGGATACTCCGGAGGCAAGCTGTTGACGATCTGTGGTATATTGGAAGAACCGGCATGCAAATCTTCGCTAACATTTGATATACTGATAAATCTGGATCTGAAAACCAGAAGAGAGTGGAGCAAAATGTATATAGAAATCCTGCGTTTTATGCCCGGAGTAGATGTAGATGCCATTAATGCTATCAGCCATGTGAAGCGACAAACAGAATGGGGATATATGGTGAGTTACGACTTTATTCCTGTCAGTCAACTCTACTGGAATAAGGGATTGGCTGCCATGGCCGATCAACCGAATATGTGGCATTACAGCAGTCGTTCGCACATTCTGGTACTTATGGGAGTATGCCTGTTATTATTGCTGGCAGGCATACTAAACTTCGTCAACATCTATCTGGTTTTTATGCTGAAACGTTCCAAGGAGTATGGTATCAAGAAAGTATTCGGCATCCGTGGACGTGCACTCTTCCTTCAGTTATGGACGGAAAATATGTTGATGATCGTCATCTCGCTGCTGCTGGCCTGGTTCTTTATCGAAATATTTTCGGGATATGCCAGCAGGTTGCTGGGCAGCGATGTACCTTATACGGCTTTCGACTGGCAACTGTCGCTCGGTGTGCTGGTGCTTTTGCCATTACTCACTACTGTATATCCTTTTATCAAATACAATTATCTGCCACCCATCGTGTCCATACGTTCCATCGGAAGTTCACGGCATTCTGTCGCTACACGTACGGTTTTCCTGTTTATCCAGTATAGCATCACTCTTTTGCTGATAGTCCTCTCTCTGTACTTCAGCAGCCACCTCCGTTTCCTGCAAAACACCCCTCCGGGATTCAAGACGGAAGGTATACTTTATGCTAATCTGATTCCTACCCCCAAGAGCTGGGGAGGTGAAAGTGAAGCCGAAAGAAAACAGCGCTGGCAGAATACGACTACCATCCGGCAAAAGCTGGATGAATGTCCTTTCATAGAACGGTGGTTCTGTGGCGATCCCTCGCAAAGTGGCATCCTCAGTAGCGGAGGCAGTACGACACTTATTAATGATAAAGACGTGAAGCTAAATATGATGGTGATGTATATACCGGCGGATTTCTTCAAGCTGTATGAACTGCAAGCAGTACAAGGTACATTACCGGGGAAAGTGGAGGCAAAGGATTATTCAGAGAATGTAGTTGTCATGAATGAGGCAGCTTTGAAAGCATTCGGTTATACGAAGCAGGAAGAAGCATTCGTAAGAGGAGAACAGGCACTCTGGATTACTTCCTCAATGGACGGAAAAATAGTAGAAGGCGGCCTGTCTTTGATGCCTGTAGGAACTGTCATCAAAGATTACTATACCGGCCATCTTACAGCCGGAAAGAAACCCGTGGTATACATCGTGACACCCGGTTACGGTGGAGCACAATTCCAAATAGTCTGTAAGGCCGGTAAGGAAAAGGAACTTATCAAATATTTGCAAGACACAAGAGAGGAGATTTTTCATGCGGAAGAGTTCGACTATCACTGGCTGAAAGAGGATGTTCAGGCCCTGTATGACGACGACCGTCGTGTAGCAACCGTGTTTACATTGTTTGCCACCATCTCTATTTTTGTCTCGGCATTGGGATTATTCGGACTTTCCTTATTCGACATCCGCCAACGCTACCGCGAGATAGCCATCCGCAAAGTGAATGGGGCGCAATTGAAAAATCTGTATTCCGTTCTATTCCGCAAGTATATATGGGTGATAGCCGGTGCAGCATTGCTGACCATACCTTTATCTTATTATCTGATATACATCTATACACGGGATTTTATAGTGAAAGCTCCTGTTAGTATATTCATCTACCTGATCGCTATATTAGTGGTGGCAGGCATTTCGTTGGGAACATTGTTCTGGCAGGTGAATAAAGCAACCCGCATCAATCCGGCAACAATCATGAAAGCAGAATAAAGAGGTTAGTTATGATACACCATTATTTAAAAATAGCATATCGGAATCTGTTGAAGTACAGAACGCAAAGTATCATCAGTATCATCGGACTGGCAATCGGTCTGGCATGTTTTGCACTGTCTACATTCTGGGTGCAATATGAAATGACTTATGATGATTTCCATAAGGATGCAGAACGCATTTATTTGGTACGAATGGACGATTGCCACTTTGGAGGGCACTACTCTGACTTTGTGCCCTACGCGTTGGGGAATCATTTAAAAACGACTTACACTGAAATAGAAGATTTCTGTGCATCAGGTCAGAATACTCTATTCATTAAAAATGGGAAACAGATTACGGAATATCCGATGTTAATGCCTGATACAACTTTCATCCGTATGATGGATATAAAAGTTCTGGAGGGTGACAACCAATTCTTTTTATCCACCTCACCGGAAAAGAGCGGGATAGCCATTACAGAAAAAGCTGCTCAAGACTTGTTCGGTACTACCAGAGTGATTGGAGAGACCATAACAGACAATAACCGTCGGTACGAGTATCGCATAAGCGCCATTGTCAGCGATTGGGGAGAGCATTCTAACTTTAAATATGCTTTTATGGGGCGTACCAATAATGATACTTCATGGGATAACGCCAATTACAGGATGCTGATAAAAATAAAGCCCGGAACAAATGTGGATGTACTTTTAGAAAAAATGAATCAGCACTTTCCGGATGAACTCAAAAAGAACAGCTATGGTGTAACCGGATATACACGTTTCTATCTGGAGCCCATTACCTCACTGCGTTATGCGGATGAATTTATTCGTGGAGACGAACAAATAGTACGGTTCCGTTACATTGTTTATTTCTCCATCACAGGAGTGCTTATCATTCTGTGCGCATTAATCAACTATTTAACGATTTATATCGACTGTTTTCGCTCGCGTAAACGGGAAATGGCACTACGCAAAGTAAATGGAGCATCCGAACGTTCGTTATTGGCATTACTTAGTACGGACTTTCTATTTACTATTCTATTGGCTTCACTCTTAGGGATGTTCTTCGTGGAATTACTAAAACCCTGGTTCTTGCAATATTCCATGATTGTCGATACAGATATATCCATTTATGGGAATTGCATATTATACGTCGCAGGTATGTCAGTATTGGCTTTTATAGTGGCGCTATGTTCTGTTTACCTATTCCGCCGTCACTCATTGCAGAATACACTTCATAGTACTCAAATGAGTATAATGGGACGTATATGCCGTAAAGGAAGCATTGTAATACAGCTTGTTGTCTGCCTTACATTTATACTTTGTACTGTCATTATGCAAATGCAACTTTATCATTTGCGTAATGTAGATATGGGAATGGATTATCGGAACCGTGCTTCCCTGGGCATCTGGATGAATGTGGACATGAATGTATGGGCAGAGAAGATAAAAGCGTTACCCATGGTAACTGAAGTTGTACGGCCTGTTTATTGGCCGCTCATCAGTATGGGTTCTTATTCAGCTTTTGAGGTAGATTCCTGGGACGGATTGAATGGGACAACTGAAAACCCAATGGGTATAGATGAGATTCTGGCAGGAGAGGAGTTCTTCAAATTCTATAACATGCAACTGGTAGCAGGAGAATGGATATCGGATAAGTCGGATGTCCGTGAAGTTAATATCATGGAAACGACAGCACGCACTATGGGATGGACACCTGAAGAAGCTATCAGCAAACACATCTTTTACTGCAATAAAGAAGTGGAACCTATGACTGTGATCGGAGTCATAAAAGACTGTGCATACAGATCGCCTTCCAAGGACCTGCCTCATACTGTATTTGTCAATACCAATAAATCACAGTGGATGTGGTCGCGTTGCTTTGTCCTCTTCAAGTATAAACCGGGAACCTGGGAAGAATGTCGTCGTAGCATCGAGGAAATGCAGCAAGCTGAACTTCCCGACCGCAAATTATTTCTGGACAGCGAGGAAGAACGATATAATAAGTATCTGCAATCAGAAGATGCATTATCCAGTCTATTGGGATTCTCTGCAATTGTTTGTATCCTGATATCTATATTCGGCATATATTCATTGGTATCATTGACATGCGAACAACGCCGGAAAGAAATAGCTATCCGCAAAGTAAATGGGGCTACCATCAGCAATATCCTGAGCATCTTCTTTAAAGAATACGCAATGCTATTGATCGTATCTTCATTGATAGCTTTCCCTGCCGGTTATACTATTATGAAGCATTGGATAGAGACGTACAATCGTCAGGTAAGTATAGGAGCATTACCGTTCATCCTCATTTTTGCAGGGATAGCAATGGTTATCACCATAAGTATCAGCTGGCGCGTATGGCAGGCAGCACGGCAGAATCCGGCGGAAGTGATTAAAGAATAAAAACGATTTGTATCCTTTGGGAGTATAATTATAAGAAGCAATGTCGTGATGCAGAACTAGCAATCTCGTAATGTGGAATATTGCTAGTTTTGCATCACGACATTGCTTCTTATGTTCCGTTTAAGGCAGGGGTTGGCTATGCCTTGACTTACCATATTATTTCTCACGTGCTTTTATTGAATAAATATAACAAATCAAAGACTAATAAAAGGCTTGTTAGGGTTCAAAATAGGGTCAGGGTCACTTATAGCCCCATTTGTAGGTGATTTTTAATTCCACTAGTCAATATTGCATTGATATACAGATAGTTGATTTTAGACGGTTTTTGCAAAAAACAAATTCCCGTAGATTCGAAATATTGTAATGCGAACGATTCTTTATGAGTAAATGTTTGATACAAAAAACAAAAAAGTAAAGCAAAAGTAATAAAGAGTGAATTATAAAATCTGATTCCTTGGTAATTTGACGCCATATCAGTGCTTTTATTTTACACCCACTTAAAATATTCTATTCATTTGAGCAGAATTTGGGGGTATAAGTGACCCTGACCCTATTTTGAACCCTTAGTACCACATATTTCTTTCTATTTTCAGACCATAAAACACTGATATACAATAGTTAGCCCATCATCAAGGAGTGTATTCATGAGTGCATCTAATGCATGGTTTTTAGAGAAAAGTAGAAGCATCTTCCCGATTATTAAAAGAGAAAAAACGCTACATCTGTTCACAGCTAGATTATTACTTCATCAAAAGTTAAGAAGTTATAGTCAGAGCCTATAACTATTCTTTGTGATTTTAAATGTACCATTTGTGCGAATATGCACTATTTTTGTGCAGTATAGCACACTAAAGCAATATTACTAAAACAAATATTTACCTGAAAAACAATCTGTTATAACTTTGGCACGAGATTTGAATCTTAATCTAAAAAAGAAATTCACTTTGATATATAATCTTGTGAATGGCATCAGTAAAATAATGCGTGAACTAATATATAGCTATGATACAGCACTTTTTCAAGATAGCATTTCGTAATATACTGAAATACAGAACACAAAGCATTATCAGTATTATAGGTCTGGCAGTAGGATTTACTTGTTTCGCCCTTGCAAATCTATGGATACATTATGATACTACGTATGATGCTTACCACGAAGGAGCCGACCGGATGTACATCCTCTGCAAAGAAAATATATTTGGAACAAGCGGGTATTCCACTTATATGCCATATCCGGCATCAACGGTGCTGAAAAACGACTTTTCTGAAGTGGAAGCCGCATGCGCATATACCAGATGGACAAAAGCAACGGACATAAAAGTAGACGGTCAACCCGCAGTAGAAGTTCATGAGATGCAGGCGGACTCTTGTTTCATGAACATGTTCGGAATTTCCATTCTATCCGGTAACATGGACTTTATGTATTCAGATGACAAGATAGCTTTAACAGAAGACGTCGCAATGCGTTTATTTGGCACCACGGATGTACTGGGCAAAGAAGTAAAAAACTACAATGATGACCCTAAAACTGTTTGTGCTATTCTTTCAGACCTTCATCACAGCAATCTGTCATTTGGCTCTTGGGGCCAGGGCAAGTACTTCCGCAGCTGGCAGGATGAATGGGGGAATGGAGGTTTTGAGATAATTATTAAATTGTACGAAGGAACTGATGTTGCAGCTTTCCAGAAGAAATTAGCTGTACATGAAGCTAAAGCTGATCCGCGAGATCCTCATCGGGTATTTGAAAACGTCCGATTGATACCACTCATCCAATATCATTATTCACCGATTAATCAAACTAAATCCATCAAGCTATATTATTTGATACTATTTTCCGTAGCTGGCGGATTGGTCATTCTTTGCTCATTATTCAATTATCTTTCTTTGTTTATTACCCGTATGCAGATGCGTAGCCGTGAGATAGAATTACGCAAAGTATGTGGATCCTCCATTGGAGGGATGTTTATTCTGTTTATTGTAGAATACCTATACATCATATTCTCATCAGGAATATTGGGCATGGCTTTGATTGAAATCGTTTTACCGGCTTTTAAAGAGATATCAGGAGTATCCGGAAACATTTATGGAGAATCACTTCTTTATTTTATTGGGATTCTTTTGTTATCATTGCTTCTGTTGGTACCATTCGTCATCAGACGCTCACGCATCCGGAATACCGTAAACAGATACATGCTCCGTAAAGCAAGCATTACATTCCAGTTAGTAACAGGAATTCTTGTCACATTCTGCATGATAGTCATAATGAAGCAAATCTACTATCTTACGAATACGGATCTGGGATGGGAAAGAAAAAATATAGCTTCTATCAATCTTTTATATCCGGATAAAGATTTTGAAACCATTGCTGATAAGATAAAGCAATTCTCATGCACAAAAGAGGTCATAACCGGACATTGTTGTTTATTGCCCAAGTCATCAGGTTTTTCACAAAGCTTCAAAAATTGGGATGGGAAAGAAGATGGTATGAAAAGCATAGATATGCTGAGTTTGTGGAATTGTGAAAAGATCGTATCTTTCTACAATCTGCAACTGCTGGAAGGGGAAATGGTAAAACCAACAGAAACTAATAAAATCATGATTAACGAGTCGGCAGTAAAAGCACTTGGAATGAGTGAACCGATTGGAAAGAAGCTTTATCTGGATAATAGAGCATGGACCATTACAGGCATAATCAAAGACTTCCACATCACAGCTCCAACAGAACCGGTACAGCCTTATACTCTAATTACAGAAGATATTCTTAAAAACTCCGGATTTTCGATAGGGAAAGGACAAATACTAATCAAGTTTCATGATGGTAAATGGAAAGAACTTAAAAATTGGATAGATAGCATATTCACTTATGAATATCCGGAAGTGCGATATAAGTTATATAATACAGAAGAGGAGTATACCGGCTATCTGAAATCAGAAGATGCACTGATAAAGTTACTGAGTTTTATCGCTATTGTTTGTATGCTGATCGCCGCTTTCGGCATATTCTCTCTTGTTACACTAAGTTGTGAACAACGGCGCAAAGAAATAGCTGTACGCAAAGTGAATGGAGCTGCCATTAAAGATATTCTTCTTATGTTTGTGAAGGAATATATGCTCTTACTGATTATAGCATCTGTCATCGCATTCCCTGTAGGGTATGTGCTGATGAAGCGTTGGCTTGAAAACTATGTAGAACAGACAGTTATCAGTGCCTGGATATATTTTGCTATCTTTGGTGGTATAATGATCGTTATTTTTGCATGTATCGGTTGGCGGGTATGGCAGGCGGCGCGGCAGAATCCGGCAGAAGTGATAAAGAGTGAATAATAGAAAAATCAAAAACATGATACAGCATTATTGCAAGATAGCGTTTCGTAATATACTGAAATACAAAATACAGAGTATTATCAGTATTATAGGTTTGGCAGTAGGATTTACTTGCTTTGCACTCTCAAATCTGTGGATACACTACGAAATTACGTATGACAAATTCTACGAAGGTGTGGAACGAACTCATTTGCTTTATCAAGAAGCCACTTTTAGTGAATCAACATTCAGCACATACAGTTCATATATGTTAGCTACTACACTTCGGCAAGAATTTCCGGAAGTAGAAGCCGCATGTGCAGTTTACCAAAGAGAAACAGGGCTGAAAACCAAAGAGGGGAAAACGGCAAAAGTTAATTGCATGTATGCTGACTCCACATTTTTAGAGATGTTCCAACCTACCTCCATATTATCCGGAAGCATGGAATTCCTTTATTCTGATAATAAAATTGCATTAACAGAGGAGACTGCTATGTCATTATTCGGTTCAACAGAAGTTTTGGGACAAGAGATAGAGACAGATGATACACCTAAGACAGTCTGTGCCATTCTGAAAAATGTAGAGAGACATAGTAATCTCTATTTTGCCGCATGGGCAATGTCATCACAATTTCAAAAAGTAAAAAGCGAATGGGGAGTACATAGATTTCAAACCTACGTTCGGCTACGTAAAGGAATGGATGCTACATCTTTTCAGGAAAAAATGAAGAACTACGAATCCGGAAACCAATGGTATCCCAAACCTCTCGAAAAATATAAGATAATTCCATTAACCCAATACCATTACTCTGCCATAAATGAAAAACTGACCCTTAAATTCAATTATTTAGTACTTTTCTCCATAGCAAGCGGCATGATTATACTTTGCGCATTGTTCAACTATCTCTCCTTGTTTATCACCCGTATGCGCACACGAAACCGGGAAATTGAATTAAGAAAAGTCTGTGGTTCATCCATTCGGAATTTATTCATACTTTTTGGTACTGAATATTTATTTGTGCTGCTTTTATCCGGTCTTTTAGGAATGACGTTTATCGAATTATCGCTTCCGAAATTTAGAGAACTGTCCGAAATTAATGGAAATATTTATGGAGAATCATTCCTCTACTTTATAGGTATTCTTTTCATATCCTATATCCTATTAATACCTTTTATTGTCCGCCGATACTACAGGCAATCCGGCAACCTATTCCTGTTCCGTAAATGCAGCATAGTATTCCAATTGATAATATGTATCTTATTTATCTTTTGCGTAAGCATTCTTATGAAACAACTCAATCATTTGGCAAATGGTGACATTGGTTGGGAAAGAAAGAATACAGCAGTATTAAGACAATATGTTTCTCCGGAATCTTATGCTGCCGTCAGTGCCGAAATAGATAAGATGCCATGTATTGTAGAGACACTGAAAGGATGTGAACCTTTATTTCCAAGATATAGTACACTGACTTACAGGATAAACAGTTGGGAAGGAAAGAAAAGCACGGATAAGGAAGATAGAGTAGATATCATCTGCATAAGAGAAGGGAGGGAATTTATCAATTTCTACGACCTGAAACTAATAGAAGGTGAAATGCTAAAACCGGATGATGCGGATAAAGCTATCATCAACGAGACTTGTGCAAGAAGATTAGGCTTAGATGATCCGATAGGTAAGAAAATCAATATTCACCAAGGAGTTACAATCGTCGGAATTGTAAAAGACTTCCATATCACAGCACCTACAATCCCGGCAGCACCTACTTTATTCTGCAATAAAGGAGGTCTGGGAGGTTCCGATTCCGATGCCAACTATGGTGATATATTGATAAAATATCGCGCAGGAACATGGGAGGATCTTAAAAAGCGAGTAGATGATGTATATGCCAAAATCTCAACTGGCAATAATGAATATCATTCTCTTCTCAATATAGAAGAGGAATATTCTAAGTTCCTGAAATCCGAAACGTTATTATTGAAGCTGCTTGGCTTTGCCTCAATTATTTGCGTACTCATTGCCGCTTTCGGAATATTCTCTTTCATTACGCTAAGTTGCGAGCAGCGGCGCAAAGAAATAGCCATCCGCAAAGTAAATGGAGCGTCTGTAAAAGAAATACTTGCTATGTTTGTAAAAGAGTACTTTATATTACTCGTTGCGGCATCAGTGATGGCATTTCCTATAGGATACGCTTTGATGAAAAAATGGCTGGAAAGTTATATAGAACAAACAACAATCAGTGCATGGATATATCTGGCTATATTTAGTGGGATAGGTTTACTTATTCTGTTATGTATCGGTTGGCGCGTATGGCAGGCTACACGGCAGAATCCGGCAGAAGTGATAAAAAGTGAATAAATACATATATAATACGCCATAAAAAATGTTACAACACTATTTTCAAATAGCAATACGTCATTTGCTTAAATACAAAACGCAAAATCTTATCAGTATCGTAGGATTAGCAGTGTGTCTGCTTTGCTTCAGTATATGCATGTATTGCAGTCGTTTCTTTCTAAGTATTGACCAATGTTTTGAAAATCATGATCACATTGCCGATATTGTTTTAAAGAGTTCAAACGGGGAGTTCTTCTCCGGAACTCCTGCTACGGTCTTTGAGCAATTGCAGGATATACCATTGAATGAAGTGGACATTTTAACACACATCGCTAATGCTGATCCACGTCCATACAATATAGAAATGAAAGACGGAAAGGAATATCCATTTACTGAAATGTCAACTATCGAAATTGATTCTTGTTTCCGCCAAGTATTCACTCCGAAGATTATAGCCGGTTCCTGGGATGTTGCGGTCCATACTCCCAATGCTATTATTATGATGGAAAGCACCGCACGCAAGGTTTTTGGTGAAAATGGTGATCCGATCGGTAAACGTATGGTACTGACCAAAAAACTAATGAGTTCACCAGATGCTACCCCAAATTCAGGTGGCACTGTCTATACCATCCAGGCAATCATAAAAGATATACCACAAAATAACAGCTTGAATTTTTGCAATAGAATTGATTTATTAGTGCTAAATGATAGTGAAGGTTTGTTCCAGAGTGAAAGTAGAAAGTTTACGACCGGTTGCTCCACTTTCGCTTTATTGCATAAAGGGAAAAGTGTACAACAACTGGAGGATCATCTTCGCGAACTGAATCTATCCAGCGATGCATTCCCTGATAATACGATTTGTGCAACTGCATTGGGGAAGGGAGCCTATAGTGCAACCTTCAGCCCTTACTTTATCAGTGTTACCACTGCATTAGGAATACTAATTTTACTTATCGGCCTTCTTAATTTTTTCCATTTCCTTACCGGCTCATTTCTTAACCGTAGCCGCGAATATAGTCTCCGTAAGGTATTAGGAAGCAGTAACCACCAACTGTTATCACAGCTTTTCATTCAATCGGCACTGATTATCTTATTAGCCTTTCTGATTACTTTTTGTTTAATTGAACTACTGGCTCCCTTTTTTCATCTTACGTTAGTAGTATTTACATTGGAAATAGACAAAACATCACTAATGAAGCAATGTTCCGAATATCTTATACTGATATTTCTACTGAATTTGCTCATTTGTACACTGACTGTTGCATATACCCATCGCATATCCATTCAAGAAGGGATCAAAGGCAATGTCAGACGTATGAGCAAACATTTTATACGGAACACTATGCTGTGCATTCAATTTTTCATCTGCTGGATATTCGTCACATTGGCAGTATCCCTTTATCTACAAACAGAGAAAACAACCTCCACACTTTTTGGCACTCTTTCAAAAGAAGAGAAAGAATGTATTCTCAGTATTCCTCTGAACTACACCTTCATGAAAAATGAAGAGAAACTTGCCATTACAGAACGTATAGCACAACATTCGGGTGTGCAAGAGAAATTATTGTCAAATAACAATTATGCCGGTGGAATTTCTATTACCGGATTCCAATCTGAAGAGAACAACAGGGATTCTAATATCAACAGTAGTTTCATATATGCAGCTCCCAATTTTTTCCATTTCATGAATATTCCTCTGTTGAAAGGCAATAATCTGCAAAACAATACAGAAATGGTAATTGATGACGTTTTAGAAAAACGGATTCCCAAACCTATTTTAGGCAACATCTTGTATAACTTTAACGGTGGCTATACCGTCAAAGGCATTACATCTTCATTTATAACCAATGTATATTTCCAGAGCGAGAGTCTTTTCCGAAGTGAGGGTATGGCTTTCTTGCCACTTAAGATGGAAGGACCCATAGAATATTGCTACATTAAATGCCTGCCAGCTCAAGTAAAAGCCGTAGAAGAGTATGCATCCCAAGTGCTCCGTGAAGCACTTCCATACACTTTGTCCCCACAAATCAGTACGCTGCAACAAGATTTGGAAGAAATACAAGGATTGGAATCGAAAATGAAGAACATCATCCTATTTTTTGCAATAGTAAGTGTAATCATTACTTTACTGGGAGTATATTCAGCCATTACCCTTGATACTGAACACCGATGCAAAGAAGTAGCCATCCGTAAAGTTAATGGTGCGGGACTATGGCAAATACTTTATCTGTTCTTGCGCATGTATGTCCGGATATTAATAATAACAGCAGTGATTGCATTTCCACTGCTATACACAATACTGCAATTATGGAAACAAATGTATATTGTCTTCTTCGATGACGGTTTCTGCTTCTGGATTTGCATATTTATTGGGATAGTTCTCATGACTTTACTTACTGTCATATTCCGCATTTTGAAAATTGCAAAAATAAATCCGGTGGATATAATAAAGACCGAGTAAGTATAGAATTCATGTGCGGATATGCACTATTTTTGTGCACTATAGCACACTAATACCCTATAACAAAAATCAGTATATCATTAATAAATAGAAAGTTACATACTTGGCATAAGTTTTGAATATATAAAATATAAAATGTATATACCATGATATTCCATTATCTCAAAATAGCATTCAGAAACTTGTGTAAGCATAAGACACAAAATATCATTTCCATCATCGGATTGGCAGTAGGTTTGCTCTGCTTCTGTGTCTGCATATATTGCAGTCGCTTTGTAGAAAGCACAGACCATTGTTTTGCTAATCATGATCGCATAGCAGAATTAAACCTCTATGACGGCAAAGCAGACAGATATTTTTCCGGTTCTCCTGTTCCTCTGGCCGAAGATTTGCGCACATGGGCTTTGGGAGAAACGGAAGCCATTTCATCCGTAACCTATCCTCGCGAACGCCCTTATTATGTAGAGTTATCTCCGGAAAAGACACTACCCTATGAACTTGAAACGATTGAAATAGATACTTGCTACAATAAAATCTTCACTCCGGAAATGGTAGCAGGACATTGGAAAATGGCAAGTCAGTCTCTTAACTCCGTCATCCTGAGCCAATCTATGGCCATTAAAATATTCGGTAATGCAGAAAGTGCTATCGGCAAACACATGACTCTCATGAGAAGGCTCAATACTTCTCCTGAAAGTACCCCAAAAACAGGAGGTATCGTCTACACCATTCAAGCAGTAATGAAAGATATCCCTCTGAACAATAGTTTGGATTTTATGCAAAACATAGATATGCTGACCGTAAACGATAGTGAAGGACTTCTGCAAAGTCCCAAACGGTATAACATGACGGGAGCAAATACCTATGTGTTGTTATCACCACAAACTACATGTACCGATTTAGAAAAGCAATTCTCAAAAAGAGACTATACTTATACTTTGTATGGCGAAGCTTACACTGTCACTGCCAGTAGTATGGGAGCCAGATTGAAAAAACAAGGTGTTTCCTATCTGGGATTAGTTACCGGAACTGTAGGCACACTGATATTACTAGTAGGGCTGATCAATTTTTTCTATTTCCTTATCGGTTCTTTCTTCAATCGTACTAAAGAATACAGTATCATGAAAATGATAGGATGCAACTGGAAACAACTCTTCTGTTTACTATTCACACAGTCATTGATCGTCATATCCATATCCTCCATACTGGTATTATCAGGCATAGAATTATTGGGGAATCACATGAATTTCTCTTTGCCGGGCTTTGCAATGGCCTTTACCTCTGAAACGCTTTTAATACATGCTCTGCAATATATCGTTCTTCTTATCATACTCTGCGTCCTTATATGTTTGTCTGTTTCCATTCGTATTCGTCGTATTACCGTGCAAACAGGTATTTATGGAAACAATAAACGCAGAGGTAAGCAATGGGGACGTAACCTTATGCTGGGTATCCAGTTCTTTATTTGCTGGGTATTTGTATCCCTGACGGCTGCTTTATATCTGCAAGCCGAGAAAACGACCAATAGTTTAATCCATACGCTAAGTCAAAAAGAAAAATCGGAGATTCTTAGTATTCCCCTGGACTATCCCTTTATGAAGAATGAGGAAAAGTTGGCGTTGATAGAGCGTTTTAAACAACATGCCGGAGTGAAAGAAATTCTGTTATCAGATATCGGTTATATGCAAGGGATGTCAGGCAATGGATTAACGACCGAAAAGGGAAATGAGAACTCCTGGATTGATATTAGTGTCATGGCTGTACCCGCCAATTTCTTCTCTTTCATGAATATTCCCATAGAACAAGGAAGACTTCCTCAAACGGAAAAAGATATTGTGGTAGACAATGTCTGGCAGGAGATGCAGAAGAAAGATGTAATCGGTATGAACTTGTATAGCGGTAATACCGACTACACAATCTGTGGAATATCCGCACCTTTTCAGGCCAATGTATATAACCGAAGTAGTGGATATGCTTTCCTGCCTTATGATCCTTCAGTCTACATAGGTCATTGTTACATAAAGAGTCATCCGGGCCAGCAAAAAGAAGTAGCCCGATGGATTGAGAAAGTCTACCGCGAGATGCTTCCTGAAAATATAACTTATCAGGCTAAAACATTCCTGGATGATATCCATATTTTGCAGGCTCTTGAGTATAATCTGAAGGACATCATTTTGTTCTTTGCTGTTATCAGCATTATTATCACACTATTAGGTGTATACTCCAGTATCACGCTCGATACAGAACGACGCCAGAAAGAAGTTGCTATCCGTAAAGTAAATGGGGCAGATGTTCCGCAGATTATCCTGTTGTTTGCCCGTCTTTATATTATCTTGTTATTGTGTAGTGCCATCGTTGCATTCCCGCTTGTATATGTTGTATTGATGTTATGGAAACAAATGTATACGGTATTCTTTGATTGCGGTCTGCTTTTCTGGCTCTGTATATTCTTGATTATTACTTTTATTACAGGCTTTACAATACTTTTCCGTATCTTGCGGATAGCAAAAACGAATCCGGCGGAGGTAATTAAAAACGAATAAGAACAATGGTATTACATTATTTGAAAGTTGCTCTACGGAATCTGCTGAAGTACAAGACTCACAGTTTCATTTCCGCCCTTTGCCTGGCAGTGGGAATCGTATGCTATACCATTGTATGCTTTTTCATGCAGGAATGGAGCAAACTTGAAAACTTACCAGACAGCGAGCGACGGATAAGAATAACAGTCAACCAGAAACAAAGTCCTTTTTTTCGAACCAGTGAAATAAAGCGACTGGAAGAGCAATCTATCAGTGGTTTAGAGTGCCTAACCATACAATCCTTTAACAATTCAACGGAAATAGAAGTCATCGATAACGAACAACGTAATTTACCTTTTCTGATAGGTTATAGAGGGGTTAACTGTAACTTTTTCTCCTATAACAACAGAAAATTGCTACATGGCAGCCGACTTCCCGAAGCACCTGATGAAGTGGTATTATCCCATAAATTTGCAAGTAAAGCATACGGCACTGCAAATCCTATTGGAACAACCATACGCCTTGCTAACCCACAAAGTATAGCTGAAAATACAATACAGAGCTTTAAAGTCGTGAATGTAGTGGAAGATAACGGACTGCAAGACCCCAAAGTCGATTGTTATTTCTCCTATGAAATCATGACTTATGATGCCTTGAGTGTCCAAGGTTATCTATCGCCTAAAGCAACTATGGAAATGCTAAACAATAGTCTACAGCCCATAACGTGGCAACGGAATGAGGACACCGTACACCCTTACGCAGCGTTCAGTATGCGGCAGGACAAAGAACTGACAATGGTGCAGTTTCTGATACTATTCATAGCCTCACTTATCCTGGTTTCAGGGCTGATTAATTTCCTTAAGTTCATCATTCAGATGTTCTATAATCGTCAGCGTGAAGTGGCACTTCGCAAGTGTATGGGATCCGAGATAAAAGGACTGTTCCTTCTTCTTTTTGCTGAAGTGTTTTGGATGATGTCCACTGCATTTCTTTTGTCTCTGGTTTTAACGGAACTCATGATAAATCTTGCGGAAATATACATTCCAAGCCATGATATGCCCGATTTACCCTTGTCATCTATCTACGTTGTACAGTTCCAAATATATATTGCACTTTTGATGATCTGTATGCTCGTAATATGGTTTCCTATCCGCCGTTTACGACAAGTGAGCATAATCAGCCAAATCAACAATAACCGTAGCCGTCATATTTTCCGTTCGATCATGATGTGGTTGCAGTTAGGCATTGCCATTTTCTTTGTAGGCAGTACACTCGGCGTCAATATGGTGTGGCATGAAGTGTTCGGTCAGGCATACAACCCGCTTACATTCGAAGAAGAAGAAAATATCATTTCCCTGAAGGTAAATACCCAACGTATGTGGCAACACATAAACCCTATATTATCTGATATTCAAGCATTGCCGGAGTGTATAGAGACACTGACCATGACAGATGATTTGCAAAGTGGAAATCATTTTATGCGCACCTATAAGAAAGCTGACCAATCGGAGGTCATGATTGACATAGCAATGGGAGCTCCGAGTTACTTTAAATTCCTGAATATCCCTTTACAAGGAAAAGAAGTGAATGGAGATGCAGAAGGTACCGTTTATGTCAGTGAGGCTTTCAGACTTCAATTGGATAAGGACAACGTGCAAGACAGAGTAGAGATTGAGGGTCAGAGTTACCGCATCATCGGTACTTTCAAAGAGCTCTATAAAGAAACTCAGGGAAGAGGAACCATCGGTTCGGTATTTTTCCCCAGCAACCATTTCAGGTATTTCTATGTCAAGCTGGCACCGGGTACAAACGCTGCCAAAAGTATCCGGCGCATCACTGATATCTGTCGTAACTACGTACCCACAACCTTGCCTCTTGAAATCCGTTCCCTGTCCGATAACAAACAAACGATGATGGGATCAATGTATATGACACAAGTGGCGATGACAATCCTGGCCATTGTAAGTATACTATTGGTTGTACTGAGCATCTATTCGGCAATCTCCATGGACACAGTCAGCCGACAGAAGGAAATAGCCATTCGTAAAATCAACGGAGCTACCCCATGGATCATTGCCGGCATATTCGGTAAAGCTTATCTGGTGATTTTCCTGCTGGCTTTTGCGGTTGCTTATCCTTTGGTACGACTGATGCTGCTATCAATAGGCGTAGGTACAGTGAAATGTATACAAGGTTGGGATTGGGGAATTCTGTTATTCTTCAGTGTGGCCTTCATGATATTCCTCACCACCGCATACAAAATTTACCGGATCATGCATATCAATCCGGCCGAGATAATAAAAAATGAATAAACAATATTACTAATTAAAATTATCACTATTATGATTAAAACAGTAAACCTGCAAAAAATCTTCAAGACAGAAGAAGTGCAAACATGGGCTTTGAACAATGTGAACATCGAAGTGAAAGAAGGCGAGTTCGTCGCAGTCATGGGACCTTCCGGTTGCGGTAAATCTACATTGCTGAATATCCTCGGCTTGCTCGATAATCCTTCGGGCGGGGAATACTACCTCAATGGAAAGGAAGTCTCCAAATACACCGAGGCACAACGCACCAGCCTACGTAAAGGTATCATTGGTTTCGTATTCCAAAGCTTCAACCTGATTGACGAACTGAACGTATACGAAAACATCGAACTACCGTTGCTCTACATGGGTATTCCTTCCGCCGAACGCAAACGTCGCGTGGAAACAGCTATGGAACGCATGGCCATTACACACCGAAGCAAACACTTCCCACAGCAACTCTCCGGTGGTCAGCAGCAACGTGTAGCCATTGCTCGTGCTGTAGTAGCCAATCCGAAACTGATCCTTGCCGATGAGCCTACCGGTAATCTGGACTCCAAGAACGGTAAGGAAGTGATGGAACTGCTGAATGAACTGAACAAAGAAGGAACCACCATCGTCATGGTAACCCACTCACAGCACGATGCCGGTTTTGCAGGACGTATCATTAATCTGTTCGACGGACAGGTGGTGACAGAGGTGAGTCTGTAACCCAAATTGTACACATTTTTACTTAAGCCCTAAAAGGACGAAATCGGAGATATACTATTTCATTTCGCCCTTTCAGGGCTCAGAGATGGGAATACTTATTACGTAGGGCGATGCCCTACGCTATATGATGTAAGCCTTTCAGGCTTCTGTACTGTAAATGCGAGCCCTTTCAGGTTTCCCGACACTATATAATGTAAACTCTTCAGGCTTCCTGATAGAGCTAAAACCTATTTATATTATCACTAAAAGAACATGTACATTCTAAAGTTTGTCCTGCGTAGCTGGTGGCGAAATAAATTGTTCGTCACTATTTCTCTTGTCAGTCTGATTATCGGTATCGCATGCACCAATCTACTGACAGCCTTCGTCCTATACGAATACAACATTGAGTATAACAACCCCAACCGTGACCGTATCCTCCGGCTGACACAAACACTACCTTTCGCACAACAAGAAATGCAGGGAACATTCGTATACCACGAATCTGTCCCCGAAATCATCTCACAATTCCCTGAGATAGAAGCTTCACTACGCACACAAGCTATCACTCACACAAAAATCCGTGTGGGCGACCAAGAATATTCCGAACTGAACCTGCTATCGGCAGACAGCACATTGCCCAAGTTTATCCCCATCGAAACCCTTGCAGGAAAAATAGAAGAAGTATTGACTCACCCGGGAACCATCGCCATCAGCCAAACTTTGGCCGAACGTTGTTTCGGTACTACCGACTGCCTCGGCAAGCTGCTGGATATCCCCCAATCCGGCGAAAGTGCCTACCGTATCGCCGCCGTCTTCCGCCTGCCACCGCAAAGCATGTTGCAGGCAGACTTGCTCATGCATCTAAAAAGTCCCGAAGGAATTACCTGTTCGATACTTCTCAAAGAAGGAACAGACCTCAATGCCTTTCGCCAACGCTTCGAGACAACCGAGCTTCCTACTTTATTAGGCAAAGGGTATTATCGTACCCAGACTTTACAAGAATCCTATTTTACCACTACCACACAAGATAGCAACCAGTGTATCGAGCATCGGCAAAAGGCCCTGTTAAGCGTCGGACTGCTATCTGCTTTATTAATCTTGTTCATCGGTTGCTTCAACTATATCAACCTCAGTTTTTCACGCTTATTGAAGCAAATACGCACCTTGCACATTGAAAGCCTTTTAGGTGCAAGCCACCGTCAAATCCGTTGGCAACTCTTTGCCGATACTTTCCTGATGGTGATTACAGCGTTCTTGTTATCCATTCTGTTGATGAGCGACCTGTTATCAGTATTCAATGCAACAATATCCGCGCATCTGTCGTTCTCCTATCTTTTCTCCGTTCAGGTATTCCCTGTTATTCTGCTGTTTGTCATCATTCTGTCCGTTGTTCCGGCAGAATACATGAGCCGGAAGATACAGACCTTGTCCGAAAGCCGTTACCGCAGCTTCTTTACAGGTCGTAAGAAACAGCGCATTGTAGCAGCACTGGTCACCCTGCAATTCATGATTTCTATCGGACTGCTAAGTGCTTTTATGATAATCCGTAGCCAAATGGACCTGATAGAGCAGGAGGGAAGCCGCTACAAAGGAATCGTTGAGTTTGGAATCGGCGACTCCCGGCAATCCCCTTTATCTACTTGGATAGAAGACGTTAAATCCATCCCCGGAGTGAAGTCTGTTGTATCTTCCAAATCTGGTCTTTATACCATGAGTATGGCCGTTCCCCGCCAAAATGGTGAGAAGAATGACCTTCTGATGCTTGAACTTTATGAAAATTGTCCGGACTTCCTGGATATATACGATTTCGACTTGCTGGATGCCAAACAAACATTCCATTTATTACTCCGTACCTCTGTGCCGGTCATCATCAACGAGTCCTTCATTCGCTATCTTGTGCCCGAAGGAGAAGACCCGGTGGGACAACCTGTCTCTAAATACGTGCCCGAAAAGAGTGAGAAAGGTACTATTATCGGTGTCATGAAAGATTTCAAAAAATATTCGCTCACAAACAATGTGTTTCCACTGAGAATGATTCTGCACGAAATGCCACAGGATAACTATACCACATTGACCTTACAGTTTGATGAAGAAGACCGCACAGCAATCATTAATCATCTTCGCGGATTATGGGAGAAGAAATACCCCGGTACTCCATTCAATTATGAAGACCCTTATCAGGTACTGATCTCCAACAATCAGGAAGTCACCGACTTTTCCCGCATCCTGCTGATGTATGCATCAATCAGTTTGTTCCTCACGCTGTTCGGATTGTTTGGCATCACCCATTATGCTATCCAGCAACGTATACGCGAAATAGGAATTCGGAAGATTCACGGTGCATCATTCGGGCAAATATTATGGCTTGTCAATCGCCCGTTCCTGTACTACATAGGTATAGCCTTTATACTCATTGTACCCCTGGTCTGCTATCTGATGAATTATTGGTTGCAACAATTTGCTTACCATGTACACATTGGTATCCTTCATTTCCTGCTTCCTTTGTTCTTCACTGTTTGCATCACCCTGCTCACAGTATGCCTGAACAGTTATCGGGCAGCAAAAAATAATCCGGTAGATAGTATCAAATACGAATAACCGTATCCCGGTTAATCTCCAGAACCATAGACTGAAAATCAATCATCGCATTAAATAAAGCGATGTGTGAATAGGAGAAAATCTCATCTGACGGAATATCACATTCCGTCAGTACCCCCTGTTCCAACAGCAATGCACGTTTTGTGCCTTTCAATAGGGGAGTCCTCGGTGTATACCAGACTCCCTCTTTTTCTAACGCCACATTAGCAATGGAAGTATCCGTCAAAAGATTGTTTCTGACAATCAATACATCATCCTGATTGCCGCGCAGGGCATACAATGCTTCCAGTTCCTTCCGGTCCGTACTTTTGTAGCGATAATCAATCGTATCCGAACCGACTAACCGGAGCGAACGTACAGTCCTCATTGTATAAGCGGAAAATGCCACTTCACATACTTCTCTGCCATAAACTACCCGGCATTTATAAAAACCGCTTTCAGGACAATCCCCTATATAATCCAGAATATCCAGTTGATCCGCCATTCCGAAAACCGCCTGTCTCGTCTCATTCATCCTACGGTTGTGATAGGCAAGGTTCTGCAACTTACCATCACGTACTTGTATCGTTTCAATAAATCGGCACATATATTTTCTGTTTCATTTCTTCATATTCACTGCGGGCGTCACTCTTGAAAGTAATGCCACCACCGCTTTTAAAATACATTCCGTCCGCCTCTTGCTCCACAAAACGTATCATCACGGCACTATCCATATTGTCTCCATCGAAATATCCGGTTATTCCCGTATAGAATCCCCGTTCATATCCTTCAGCTTCACGAATAATCTGCATCGTCTTCTTTTTGGGTGCACCGGTAATAGAACCGGCAGGCAACATACTGAAAAGAATATCACCTAACTGCCGTTTGTAATCTTCTGGAAGTTCACCGCATATCTCCGAACTGGTCTGCAATATCGGTCCCCGATTTGTCTGCAACACATCTATATAGCGATAACGCTCCACCCGAACATGAGATGCCACAATACTCAGATCATTCCTGATCAGATCCACAATCGTAGCATGTTCCGCCGCTTCTTTCCCGTCGTTCATCAAGGTTTGTACGGCATCGGGCAGGGTAGCGTCTATCGTACCTTTCATGGGATAAGAGCTGATAGTCCCTTTCTTTATCCGAACAAAAATCTCCGGAGAGAAAACAACAAAACGATTCTTTACCCATACTTTATATAAAGCACGGGAGCTACAATATATATCCTTTAAAGTCAGATTGGTTTGTACCGGAGTCCGGCAAGTTAAATTCGTAAGAAAGCTGTTTCCGGCAAGAATATTCTTTTTCACATGTCCGAAAGCACGACTGTATTCCTGAAAAGAAACAGGCTGTGAGATCCATTCTATCTGTTCCGGCAAACTCTCCGGAAACAATTCATCCGTTAAACCGGCAACTGTTTCATTCGTAAATCCATTCAGGTTATATATCAACTCCCCCGGTAAGACCTTTGCCGTCTCTTCCACATAAACCTGTTCCTGCGAATAATCAATCAGAAAGACAAACGACTTTGAACAGCCTGCCAGCATATTCATGCGTGCGATTGCTTCCTGCTTACTATATAGTTTCATACATCTATTTTCGTTTAGCAGGAAGCAAAGGTAATAAAAAAACTATTTCCGTGCCGCCACTGCCAGCAATACTCCCAGCACAATACCCAGCAATGCCGCAAACAATACGCGCATATCCGGCGGAAGCATGAAAGTAATGGTGTGTGCAGGATACCAGAAGAACGGGATTGTCTTCTTAAAAACGAAGTTCCATTGAACGTTCCAGTTCAGTCCGGTGATGATTTTCGTCATCGGAATAGGAGTGATAAGACTCTTTATAGAACCGCCGCACATCAGGATATGCGTATCTGTTATTTTATGGAAAGTCATGAATACCGGAGCAAAGATTGTGTTCATCGTTACCGATATGGCCAGTGCCACCAGCACTTTATCGAGAGACATTGCTTCACTTGTAAACGTTGCGGCAGCATTTGCCATTCCCATATACTCCATGAACTGCGGCACACCTTTTGAAAAGATAATCATAGCGGCATTGATACCCATACCGAGTATGCCCCATACCACCATGCGCGGAACAATACCGAAGCCCTTCCGGTTGTACACTCCCGCACTGATTCGTAGTCCCAGCACTTCGCCCAACGAAGACAGAATGGCAAACTTCAGAAAGCTCATCACCATACCATGTGCAGCATTGAACGACTTATACCAGTCATAAACCGCGTCACTCAAAAAGAAGGGTAGAAAGACTACCACCACCAGAATAATAAACAGGAAATCTTGCTTTTTCATTGAAAAGACGTGTTTTTCATTAATAATGCGGCAAACATACTAAAAAACTTTCAATATCAAAGCAAGATGATAAGAAAAACTGTAAATCTGTAACAAAAGACACACCGTCGTTCTATTCTTATTAGCAGAATCACAGTTTCAGCATCTTCTTCTCCCTTTCCAGATCGTCACCATTCAGATGAGGGGAGGGCACCGTACACGTTTTTATATAATCCCCGCCCCGGCATGTATATTCAAAATAGACCTTTTGCTCCGGTGTCAGTTCTTCCTCGGTCAGCAGTCCGCCTTTCAGTTCAATAAAATCATCCATGCTGGTGCTATCGGAATATTTCACGAAAACAATCCGCCGGGCTATCGGATTCCGGTTATAGTCCAGACTCAGGTAAAGCCCTTTCAGCATAGACGGATAGTCGTACATGGGCAGTTGCAGATAGATGGTGAATAATGCAAGCTGCGGAACCTCCCTTTCGTTGAAGATGATATATGCATTCTGATGATTATTTAATAACCCGATCCCCCGGTGCGTTGTGTTGTAAGCGCTCATATGAGTCACCTGTACATAGTCATTGTTTTCGGAGGCACTAATCAGATACGGTTCCATTTTCAGGCAATCGCTCGAAGACGAAAGACTATAACTTATATATATACCACTATAATTATACACTTCCTGTGCCGAATGATTCATCTCTTCGGTCAACATTCTGACGAATGGAATTTCCTTCTGGTTACCGGTTGTCACGGGTTCCAGTTCCAGCAACTGCTCTTTCATTTCAGTAAGGTTGCCGAGCAAACGTTTCTTCGAAACATTATTCACCTGAGACAGGGCATAGTCCAATGCTTCTTCTTCCGTCATTCCTTTCTTTACCGATCTTGCAAAGGTGGGCAGCACACTTGAATAGAGAGAAGACAGCACACTGGCGGGCATATTCGTTTTGTCAGCTATATCTTTCATTTTCACCCCTTTATTACGCAGATCTTCTATCCGCTTATATATCTCTAATAGTTCCTCCATATTTTGTAAGTGTTTTTGGTTTTTAATTTGCAAAGAACACCCACTTGTGTTATATTCCGATTGCATAAATGTTACATTAATGTTACTTTATTTTCTATCCGATAATTAAATGTATTAATAATAAATATTCATTTTTTCTGTAACATCATCCTTCTACTTTTGCCCTCGAAATCAAAAGAGAATAAAATGAAAACAATTACCGACATTAAAACGGAACTACTTTCAAACAAGAAAATATCCGATCTTGTATTCATACTTTGGGCAGGAGGTGCAGCGCTTCTTTCGTACTCCTTAGTATATGCGCTTCGCAAACCTTTCACCGCTGCCTCCTTCGACGGACTGGATGCCTTCGGATTGGATTATAAAGTACTGGTTACCATCGTCCAGATTCTGGGCTACCTCATCGCCAAGTTTGTCGGTATCAAGTTGATCTCCGAATTAAAGAAGGAGCACCGCATGAAGTTCATCCTAGCTTCTATTCTGGTAGCGGAACTCTCCCTGGTTCTCTTCGGACTCTTGCCCGCTCCTTATAATATCTTCGCCATGTTCTTCAACGGTTTGTCGCTGGGTTGCATGTGGGGCGTGATATTCAGCTTCATCGAAGGCAGACGCACCACCGATATTCTTGCCAGCCTTTTGGGCATCAGTATTGTCATCAGCTCCGGCGTGGCAAAATCTATCGGACTGTTCGTTATGAACACCCTGCATGTAGGAGAGTTCTGGATGCCCGCTCTCATCGGCGCCTTTGCCCTGCCATTACTTGCCCTGTTGGGTTACACCCTGAATCGCCTGCCGCAACCCACCCAACAAGACATTGCCGAAAAGAGCCAGCGTGTCACTCTCAACGGAAAACAACGCAAAGAACTGTTCCGCAACTTCATGCCTGTATTGATCCTCCTGTTCGTAGCCAACCTTCTGTTGGTTATCCTCCGGGATATTAAAGAAGATTTCCTGGTGAAGATTATCGACATGAGCGGACATTCTTCCTGGCTGTTTGCACAGATCGACAGTGTTGTTACTCTTATCATCCTGGCACTTTTCGGAATGATGGTCTTTGTAAAGAGTAATATCAAAGTATTGGTCATCCTCTTGAGTATGGTGGTTGCCGGAACGGCTACCATGAGTTTCGTATCACTCAATTACGATACGCTTCAACTCAGCACCGTGACTTGGTTGTTCATCCAGAGTCTGAGCCTTTACATTGCCTACCTTTGTTTTCAAAGCATATTTTTCGACCGCTTCATAGCATGCTTCAAGATAAAAGGAAATGTAGGATTCTTTATTGTGACTATTGATTTCATCGGATATACTGGTACTGTACTCGTCCTGATGTTCAAGGAATTCTTTAATACGGATATCAATTGGCTCGATTTTTACAACCAGATGTCCGGTTATGTAGGAATAATCTGTACCGTAGCATTCAGCTGTTCTATTGTCTATCTGGTGCAGAGATATAAGAAAGAAGAACTCCTGCGCACGGGACGTGCGGTAGAAGAGAAACCGGAAATGCTGCAATCTGCATTTTCTGTGATGCCCAGCTAAAAAAGTAAGAGAAATAAGAACATTTTATCGCAATAAGCAATAATTCAACAGATGAATAATTCAAGTTTTGCAGATAGCCTAAAAGGCTTACAAAAATAGATAAACCCCAATTTATTATTAAACAACTCATTATAAAATAACAAGTAAACATGAAAAGAATAGAATGTATCATTATGGACTGGGCAGGCTCTGCGGTCGATTACGGATGTTTCGCTCCGGTAGCCGCCTTCTTGAAAGCCTTCAATGAAATAGGCATCAACATCACGATGGAACAAGCCCGCCGCCCTATGGGAATGGCCAAGATAGACCACATCCGCGAACTGTTCAAGATGGGCGGAGTAGGCGAGGAGTTTGAGAAACTCTATCACCGTCCCTGGAACGAACAGGACGTAACAGATATGAACGCCAAATTCGAGGAATACCTTTTTGCTTCCCTGGCAAACTACACCGACCCCATTCCCGGAGTCATTGATACCCTGAATGAACTGAGAAAACAAGGCATCAAAATAGGTTCCACCACCGGCTACACCCAAGCCATGATGGACGTAGTGCTCCCCAATGCAGCCCGCAAAGGTTACACCACCGACAAGTGTGTCACTCCCAACGGCCTGCCTGCCGGACGTCCTTTCCCTTATATGATTTACCAAAACATGATCGGTCTTGCCATCCCTTCAACAGACTGTGTTCTGAAGTACGGTGACACCATTGCCGACATCAAAGAGGGTATCAATGCCAAAGTCTGGACCGTCGGCGTCATACTCGGCAGCAACGAACTGGGACTAACCCAGAAGGAAGTAGAACAAATGTCTCCCGCAACGCTCACTGCCCGGAAAGCAGAAGTCAGACAGCGCATGCTTCTGGCAGGCGCCCACTATGTGGTGGACAGCATCGAAGAGCTTCCCAAAATCATAGAACTTATCAATCATAAACTGAATACGAATCATTAATCCTTTTAAATATCAAACCAATATGAAACCCTATTTATTATTAACCCCCGGCCCATTAACCACGTCAGAAACCGTAAAAGAGGCCATGATGACCGATTGGTGTACATGGGACGCCGACTATAACGTACACATTGTAGAAGAAATCCGCAAATCCCTCGTTGCCCTTGCCACCACAGCTACCGATGAATACACTTCCGTACTCTTGCAGGGAAGCGGCACTTATTGCGTGGAAGCTGTTATCGGCAGTGTTATCACTCCCAAGCACAAACTACTTATCCTCAGCAATGGCGCTTATGGCGACCGTATGGGCCACATTGCCGAATATCACGGCATCAACTACGATATGCTTGCTTTCGAAGAAACCGAACAGGTTTCCGTTGACTATGTAGACGATTACCTGTCCAACAATTCAGATATCACCCATGTAGCCGTAGTACATTGCGAAACCACTACCGGTATCCTGAACCCTCTCAAAGAAATTGCCCACATTGTGAAGCTCCACAACAAAAAGCTGATTGTAGATGCTATGAGCAGCTTCGGTGGCGTGCCTTTGGATATGTATGAATTAGGTATCGACTTCATGATCAGCAGTGCCAACAAATGCATTCAGGGTGTTCCCGGCTTCGGTTTTATCATAGCCCGCAAATCCGAACTGTTACACTGCAAAGGCGTTTCCCGTTCACTCTCACTCGATATTTACGACCAATGGGAGACGATGGAAAAAGGACATGGCAAATGGAGGTTTACTTCGCCCACCCATGTAGTAAGAGCCTTCAAGCAGGCACTTGCCGAACTGGAAGAAGAGGGGGGAGTAGCCGCCCGCCACAAGAGATATTGCGAAAACCACCGCATATTGGTAGAAGGAATGCGCGCACTCGGCTTCAAAACCTTGCTGCCGGACGAATTCCAGTCGCCCATCATCACCTCTTTCCTTTACCCGAAAGCTGGTTTCGACTTCAACTCTTTCTACACCCAACTGAAAGAAAAAGGTTTCGTCATCTATCCGGGCAAGATATCCCAGGCAGATACTTTCCGCATCGGCAACATCGGAGATGTACATCCTGAAGATTTCGCACGTCTGATAGAAGTAGTCCAACAAACTTCTTACTAATGAATTACCTTTCTAAATCCTCCCTGTGCCTGCTGGCGGTCGTCACTTCTCTGACCGCCACAGCACAGGAAACTCTCTCCGACAAATTACAGTACAAAGTAACCGGCCGCATGCTTATGGATGGCGGTGTTTATCTCAGGAATGACAATCATTTCGGTAACGGTACGGAATTCAATGATCTGCGCGTAGGCATGAAGGCCACTTACCAGCGCTGGGACATGAAAGTGGAAATAGGCTATGTAGGCAGCAAGGTTTCTATCAAAGATGCTTTCGCCACTTACACTTCCGGTAAGCATATCATCCAGGTAGGACAATTCTACGAACCTTTCACCATGGATATGCTTTGCAGTACTTTCGACCTACGTTTCCATCAGTCACCCGGCTCTGTGCTTGCCATGACCAACAGTCGGCGTCTGGGAATTGCCTATACTTACAATGCTATGCATTATTATGCTTGCGGAGGATTGTTTACCGACAACGATATCAGTAACTTAAAGAATACCTCGCAAGGTTATGCCGTAGACGGACGTTTTGTTTACCGACCTGTAAATGAAGCAGGAAAGCTATTGCATCTCGGTATTGCCGCTATCTATCGCACCCCCGATGGTGCTTTGCCGGATGATGATAACAGGAATACCTTTATCTATAAATCTACCGGAGTGAGTACTATCGACAATCGTAACCTGATTTATGCGGAAGTGGATAATGCCCGCCATCAAGTGAAGTTGGGTACTGAACTACTGATCTATTACGGAAAATTCTTCCTTCAAAGCGAATATATCCGTACTCAAGTGAAACGCAGGAATGCCCTTGCCGACTATACCGGACAGGGTGGATATGCGCAATGTTCGTGGCTCCTGATAGGAGATACTTATGCCTACGATGCAGCTCTAGCATGTCCTGCCCGTCCTATAGGTCGTGCGCTCGAACTCTGCGGACGTTTCAATATCGTAGATATGAATGACCGGACTGCGGAAGTATTAGGCGGAGCACAAAAGGATTTTTCTCTGGGATTGAATTACTACATAAACAAGCATATAGGGATTAAAGTAAACTACAGCTATGTAATCCCCGGAAAACACATTCGGGAGATAAGCGACAAGAATTTTAGTGTATTGCAGGCAAGATTCCAGTTTATACTATAATATTTCTTTTCTTAAAGACTATATCATGCAACCCATAATTATATTGAAAATGAAAGGTTATGGAAAATAATGCGTACCTTTGCATTGATTTAATAAAGAAAGGAGAATTAGATATGGCACGACCTATAAAAGAAACGCCCATCCTTTACGGAAAAGATGCACGCCGTTTTGAAGAGCGGATGAAACATCCGCGTAAAGAGACGAAGGAGCAACGAGAACAAAGACTGAAAGATTATGAGTACTTTATAAAGACTCTAAAAAAGTAAACAATGGAAGAAGCAGAATGTATTCAACCACAATATAATATACGTCGGCTGGAAAAACAAGAAATAGTAAAATCGTTCGACTGCGGAGACGCAGATCTGAACGATTTTATTTTAAATGAGTCTTTACTTTATCGCAAAGAACTTTTAGCTGTAAGCTATGCTGTAGAAGATAACAGCAAATCGGTTATAGCATACTTCAGTTTAGCAAATGACCGGGTTTCATTATCAGACTTCGAAGATAAAACAGCATTCAACCGTTTTCGTCGTCACCGTTTTGTAAATGAGAAACGCCTAAAAAGTTATCCAGCCGTCAAGATATGTAGATTTGGAGTAGATCTTATGGTAAAGAAGAAACATATAGGTACAAGAGTTCTTAATTTTATTAAGAGCTATTTTATCGAAGACAATAAAACCGGCTGCCGCTTTATCACTGTCGATGCATACTCCTCTGCAATCCCTTTTTATTTAAAAAATGGATTTGAGCCTCTGACCTCAGACGATGAGAATGACGCCACCCGTTTACTCTATTTTGATCTAAATGATATTGTAGATTAAGAGATCAGTACTTTTATTATTTGGAAGAATTTCTTATACCCTTTCAAGATTGAACTGAAGCCTGAAAGTTTGAAATTATATAGTTTCTTAAAGATTATATCATTTAACTCATAACCATGTTGAAAATAAAAGGTTATGGAAAATAATGCCTATCTTTGCAATGAACAAAGAATTAAGAAAGGAGATTTATATAATGACAACAATGGAATTAAGAAGCTCATTATTACAGGAGATCGCCAGTATTATCGAAAGTGATGAACTGACGCGTAAGACATTGGAATACGTGAGAAAGCTCAAAACAAAAGCAGCTTCCCATCAATCAACGCCTCCTTGTCAATATACCACAAAAGAATTGGAAGAACGTCTTACAGCCTCCATGAAGAGTTATCATCAAGGCAAATATTGCACAAGTGAGGAGTTGCGTAAACGTCATCCGCAATGCGAATAGTATGGACTGAACAAGCTCAAGAAGACATGGATAAAATCTATGCTTTTTGGCAATTACAGAATGCACAGTATGCTGTAAAGTTATATAATTCTTTCATAGATGAAGCAGAAAGATTGCTCTCATTCCCACAAATAGGACATTTAGAGAATCTTTTACAACACCGCAATGAAAATTTTCGTTCGTTAGTAATTGACGAACATAATAAACTTGTCTATACAATAGAAGGAGAAGATATTGTAATACATACAGTATGGGATTGTCGTCAAAATCCTAAGAAATTAATTAAGAAAGTCTGAGCAAAGAATCTTATTGCATTATCATTTCTCACCCCCTTTGCGAACAATCATACTTTTTTTATATTGTAGTTGAATACTAAATATAATAGAAGTATGAAACAGAAAAGTTTAACCGGCTTCATGAATGAAGTCATTGAAGATTTGTGCCAACAGGAACGCTTTGCCACGGCACACATTTACACGTATGCCCTTCGGGCTTTTACCGAGTTTGTAGGTGGTGGCGAAATCTTCTTCGGTGCTCTCAACAAGTCCTCGCTCCGTCGCTTCCAGCGCCATCTGGAAGACCTGCTACGGAGCTACAACACCATCTCCACGTACATACGTGCGTTGCGGGCAGTGTATAATCGTGCGGTAGACCGCGAACTGATTCCCGGAGAGTTCCGCCTCTTTTCCGGACTGAAAACCGGAGTAACCTCCGAACGGAAACTGGCAGTAACAGCCTCCCAGATGAACCGTCTGCTGACCCCTCCAACGCCCTGCAACGAGTTGCCAAAAGAAGTCTGCCAGGCACAAGACAGTCTTAAACTGATGCTTTTACTACAAGGCATGCCCTACACTGACCTGGCACACCTGCACAAGAAGGATATTCAAGGCAATCTCCTTACCTGTCGACGCCGCAAGACGGGTACCGAACTATGTGTGAAAGTAGTCCCGGAAGCCATGCGATTAATCAACCTCTACCGCAATCAAGATTCATCCTCGCCCTATCTGCTCAATTTCCTGAGCGGCACTCTGAAAGGTGAAGCAGCTTTCAATGAATATGGCAGGAAACTGCGGAACCTGAATTTCCAATTGACACGACTGTCTGAACTTTGTGGAGTGGGTGATATCAAAGTAAGCTCCTATACCGCCCGTCATACGTGGGCAACACTTGCCAAATACTGCCATGTACCGGAAGAAATGATTTCGGAAGGATTGGGACATTCCTCGCTGGAAGTTACCCGCACCTATCTGAAAAGCTTTGACGGGGATGAGTTAGCGAAAGCGAATCGAATGATAATTAATTACATTTACTCTGGAAAGAAAAAGCTATGGAGTAGGGCGTAAAACTGCTGTTACTCCGTAAGTAACGGAACTATTAATACGCGACAAAGATAGAGTAAATTTCGTAAAAACAAATTATAAACTTTAAAAAATGACAATATTTTAACTTTACACACAGTTTTAGTAGAAAAATATACCGACAAACAGACATATTACAGTCCTACCGACTATGAGAAAACACACGATTTTCCTTCCCACGTTATACCCTTCAACATGGATATGTAACTTCTTACGCATTATTCCTGCATAAAGTTTGATTCAAGGACCTGTCATGCTCCCATAACGCCTTACAGCATTCGTATTTGTGGGTTTCCGTTACTTACGGAGTAATATCACTCAAGCGCTGTTACTTACGGAGTAACGGTTAAACCCTTGCTTATGCTGACACCACTGACACAGACAGCTATTGCCGTATTATACGACATATATACTGACAGCCATTCTTTTAGCACAACACATTCTCCTGTTGCGCCCTCGTACCTGATGGACCTGCTTACTCGGCTTGAAACCGGCGGCTTGATCCGCCGTAAGGAGTCCTCTGCCGGCACTTCTCTCTCCTCGTACGAACTTACCCGTCCTTATTCGAGTATATCCCTGCTGGATGTGCTTGAAGTCCTTGACGAACATCTGGACTGTAACCGTCCCACCCGTGAGGAGTTATATTACCAATACCGTTTGGCGGCCAACCGTCTTGGTGTCATCAACCACATGACGCGTCTTTATCTGTCCGAAATCAAACTTTCCGACTTACGATGAAGCGCTTCCTGTACATATTCGCCCATAGCCTCTGCTTTCTACTGTCTGCGGGAGGTTCCTTTATGGTAAATGCGGCAGCCGTACGAGGCGTGCAGCCGGAAATTACCATGACCGTCTCCACCCGTGACAGCCTTTACCGGACTCCTCTACTGCTTCATTTCCGTCAGAACCGTTCGCTGGTGGAGTATGACTATATGGACAATCCACGCACGCTTGCCTGTTTCTGCGCCTTGTTCACCGACAGTCTTTCCACACCGGGCATTGATACCGTCACTATCTTTTCGTATGCTTCTCCCGAAGGTGATGCCCGCCACAACTTTGCCCTTGCACGGCAGCGCGCCATCGCCGTGAAGGGTTATCTGCTCTGGAAATATCCCCATTTGAATCGTGAACGCCTGTTGATTGAACCGGTAGGTGAGGACTGGCTTAAACTGCGTGAACTGGTTGTTGCCGACAACTCGGTTCCCGACCGTGGGGAGGTATTGCATCTTCTGGATGAAATACCCGACCGGGAACGTTGTAAGGTGTTGCTGAAAAAGCTGAACTGCGGATATGCTTACCGCTATATCTGTAAAAAGTTGCTTCCGCAGCTTCGCAATGCGGCGGTCTGTCTGGTAAAACTAAAAACCGTTCAACCGGATTTTGCGGCCGAATACGATTCCGTACTTAATTATGTTGATTATAAGGAAAGTGTGGCATCTCGCAGCCTGATCTGTCAACACAACCTGTCTAACCAACACAGTTCATCAGATCAACATAGCTTGCCGTCTGACCAAGGCCGTATATCTGACCAATGCGGAATACCTTTTCAACGGCCTGCATCCTGCAGCAACCTTATGTCCTTACGGCGGAATAATCCCCCTGTATCTTCCCCGCCTGAACGGCTCCGTTCTTTCCGCCCCTTGTTTGCGCTGAAGACGAACCTGCTGTTCGACCTTGCCATGGCCCCGAACATAGAGCTTGAACTTCCTTTGGGCAAGCACTGCCGTTGGTCTTTGAATGCCGAGTGGATGTTCCCCTGGTGGCTTATCGACCATGACAAGTACTGCCTGCAAATCCTTTCGGGCGGTCTCGAAGGACGTTACTGGCTGGGCAACCGCACTACCCGTGGCGCACTTGCCGGACACTTTCTGGGCTTGTACGCCGGAGGCGGCAAATACGACCTTCAATGGAAAACGGACGGTTACCAGGGCGAATTCTATATCGCTTCGGGTATCAGTTACGGCTATTCCGCCCCGATAGCCCGCCGCCTGAACCTTGAGTTCAGCATCGGCATCGGGCTGCTGCGCACCAACTACGAGCATTACCACGCCATCGACAATTACCAAACCCTGCTTTGGCAGAACGACGGCAACTATACGTGGTTCGGCCCCACGAAGATAAAAATCTCCCTGGTCTGGTTGCTGGGAGGCAGGAAAGGAGGGGAGAGATGAGAAGGATCAGTGATAAACGGTTAGTGATTAGTGATAAGCGGAGGAATGCGGATATTGCACATGTCCCGTATTATTTCTCTTTCCTTTGCGCCTTATGCTGCCTGCTGTTGTTATGGGGTTGCGACCGCCGTGACATCACCTATTATACGGAAGCTGAATTCAGCATCCGGGTGGATTGGAGCCATTCGAGGCTGGATGCGGAAGAATCCGGCTACGGCGCTACGGCCGTCTTCTATCCGCAGGACGGAAGTTTTCCCATTACTGTACTCATGGGCGACCGTAACAGTGAGCGGGTACGCCTACATACGGGACGTTATGATGTGATTGTCTTCAACCGCTCATTTACCGACTTCGGTTCCCTCGCCTTCCGCGGTGAGAGCTTCCGTGGTCTTGAAGCTTATTCCCGTGATGTGGAGACCCGTACAGATCCTGTCACCCGCACGGAGACGCGTGTCATCGTCAGTTCTCCGGAAAAACTCGCCTCCGGCGTGACGGAGGGCTTCGAGGTGAGTGAAGAGATGCTGGGGAATTACAGTGCTCCGTCAAGCTCGCACAGCCGTTCGGGGATGTCATCAGGGACAGGTTCGGATGACTATACGCTCTCTTTCGCTCCCCTCTGCCTGACGCGTGAGGTGAAAGTGCAGATCAACGTGACGGGACTGAACAACATCCGCTCGGCGGTCGGCATCCTGACGGGTGTTTCCGAATCCGTCAATCTTTCCACAGGTAAGGCTTCGGGTGAAACCGTCTCGCAGCAATTCACCCTGGACGACATCAGGTTCACGGACGGCTCTCCGTTCAACGGCACACTGACGGGTGTTTTCAATGCGTTCGGTTTCGACACGGCCATTTCCCACAAGCTCACGGTGAAAGCCCTTCTTGTGGATGGCAAAACGGTGTTTGAGGAGACTTTCGACATCACCGCCCACGAACTGGAAGATGAGACGGGCACTTTGCTTCTGTATATTGAGGTGACCGCTCCGCCCATTCCCGACGTAAAGCCTGAAGGTGGTGCGGATTCGGGCTTCGATGCGGATGTGGACGACTGGGGGGATGAAGAGGAGAATGAGCTACCCATGTAGTACGGAGATGAAATGTATTTTATACCAAAAAGAATAAACGTCTAATTATTAAAAATTACAAGAAAATGAAGACAAAACATGTATGGTTTGCGCTTTCAGCCCTTGCCATAGCAGGCTGCTCGCAGAATGAGATTACGGAAATAAGTCCGGAGGCAAATCCGGCGGTGGGGTTCAGTGTATTTACGGGTACACAGACAAAAGGGACAATAACGGATAACACAGGTACCACAGGTATCCAAACGACGGGTTTCGGAGTGTTGGCGTATTATACGGGAACGGATGATTTCGGGAGTGGAAGTCATGCAAGTCCTACTCCTAATTTCATGTGGAACCAAAAGGTAGAATATAAGAGTAGTGCCTGGAGTTACACCCCTCTGAAATACTGGCCCAATACGACTGACGAGAAAATCTCTTTCTTTGCCTATGCACCGTATGCTGACACTCAGAGTGCTGCGAGCTCATCTAATGGCATCGAATTAACGGCGGCAACCGCTTCCGGTTATCCGAAGATTACCTTCCACTGGAATACTACGACTCCCAGTGCAGGAGTAGACCTTGTAGCTACGAACGCCGCCCAGACAGGCGGGGATAAAACAATTAATCTGACCAAGCAAACTGCTGCCGTTCCGTTTAAATTCAAGCATGTACTTTCACGTGCCAACTTCTGGGCGAAACTGGATGGAAGTGTAAATGACAGCGAGACAAAAGTTTTCATTAAGGGGGTTAAGCTGTTAGGTACAAGTATAGAAGCACCTTCCGCAGCAAATAGTAGTTCTAAATTTTATACTAAAGCGACATATAAGTGGGAAGACGGGACATGGGATTATACAGACGGAACTCAGCAAGCCGCTGCCGTAGAGTTGGATGGAGACATTCTCAACAAGGCAAACCCGAATTTTGGTTCAGGAAGTGCATATACCACATCGTCTGTTGCAGTTACTGCCACCGCAGCAAGTATGTTCAAAGCCAATCAGTATCTTTTCCTGATTCCACCTGCAGTAAACGGTATCGCTGCTTCAACGGACATCCGTATCTTGCTGACGTATGACGTGGTGACTCTGGATACAAAACTTGATGGCGGTAAATCAGTCATAGAAGCCAAGTCTGTTGTTTCCCTTCCTAATGAAACTTTGAAAGGCGGTTCTGCTTATAAGTATGTATTTACTATCGGTCTGGAAGGTGTGAAGGTGAGTGCAGATGTTGAAAACTGGGATGCAGATGTGAATGTGGTTGATGCTGCGTTGACAGAGGATGCAATTAAAGATGCTATCACAGCATTTAGCACTATCAAGGGAAGTACATCTGCTTGTACGAAATTCTCTGTTCATGTGACGGGTACGGTAGGCTCAGCGACTACGTTAGACTTGTCCGGTATGACTACCACTAATTTCGTAGCTAAGGATTGTATTACGCTCGACTTCAGTGATGTTACAGGATTTTCCACCAGCAATAAGATAACTGTAACTGCTCCGACAGGTTGGTCTGTCAGCGGTAGCCCGTTGTCGTCAGCCGGTCAAATCACCCTGACCAAGAATTAAAAGTTCTAATCTCTTTGTGTCGTGTGAGCCTTGTAAGGGCGATATACCGGTTATATCCCCAATTTCGCCCTTTCAGGGCTCTTAAAGAGATTTGTATGATTTCCGTAGGGCGATGCCCTACGCTATAGAATGACAGCCTTTCAGGCTTTCCCTCCGGCCGGGCAGGGTTGAACGTCCCTTCCCGGTCACCACGTTAAAACAAAAAAAGTAATAACGGCCGCTCTTTGACATGCTGGAAACGAAAGATTATGGAAAATAATGATTGTTATCAAACTTATAAAAATTATATTTATGAACTATAATATATTACTGCGTAAACTTCCTATCGGGATACAGACCTTTGAGAAACTTCGCAAAGATAACTATCTGTATGTAGACAAGACAGAGCTTATTTGGCACATAGCCAACTTAGGTAAACCTTATTTCTTGAGCCGTCCCCGCCGTTTCGGCAAGAGCCTTCTTCTTTCTACTTTCGAGGCTTACTTCGAAGGCAAGAAAGAACTTTTTGAAGGCCTTGCCATCGAAAAGATGGAGACGGAATGGAAAAAGTATCCGGTGCTGCATCTGGACTTGAATGCAGAAAAATACGACTCTCCTGAACGTTTGGTGAATTTTCTTAGTAATCAGCTGACCCAATGGGAAGCTTTATATGGAAATGAAAAGAATGACCGTAGCCTTGAGGAACGCTTTGCTTACGTCATCCGCCGTGCCTCCGAACAGGCAGGCTGTGGCGTAGTGGTGCTGGTGGATGAATACGATAAACCCCTACAGCAAGCCCTTGGCAACAAAGCTTTGCTGGAAGAGTATTGTAAAACCTTGGAAGCCTTTTATTGTGTCTTGAAAAGTGCCGATCGCTACCTGCATTTTGTTTTCCTCACAGGTGTGATGAAGTTTTCATTAACCAGTTGGTACGGTGGCCTGAACCAACTGAATGATATCAGTATGAAGCCTCAGTATGCCACTATTTGCGGCATCACCCGGCAGGAACTGATCAATACCTTTACACCGGAGCTTCAAGATTTGGCAGAAAACAATCAACTGACATGGGAAGAAACTCTCGCCAAAATGCAGACTATGTATGGCGGTTATCACTATTGTGAGTTTACGGAGGGAGTTTTTAATCCTTTCAGCGTACTGAATGCTTTCAGCAAACAGGAATTAGGAAGCTACTGGTTTCAGACAGGTACACCAACTTTCCTTGTGGAAATGCTCCGGAAGACGAACTATGACCTCCACGCCTTGCTTAAAGGTATCGAAGCTTCGACTTCCATGTTCTCCGAGTACCGTGTAGAGGCTAACAATCCCATTCCGCTGATTTATCAGAGTGGCTATCTTACTATTAACGGTTATAATGAGCGCTCTCAAAATTATCTGTTGGGATTTCCCAATGATGAAGTCCGGTATGGTTTTACGAGCTTCTTCATTTAATACCATTAATGAGTGTAGTTTCTCCGTTAATAGGTGATGCTATCTGTTTTTTCGTTTCCCGCCTGCCCACCTGCGTGCCCCCGAAACGAAACATTATGAATGCAAAATCTAAAACATGGATAGTGGGAGTGTGGGCGCTCTGCCTTTGCGCGTGCGCCGACAACAACCCCTCTGTGACTAACGAGCCATCCGTGCCCGTCCCCATCGGCTTCTCTTCCGACGTCGCCTCTGCCGAATCACCCCAAACACGAGGCACAGTCCTGACAGCAATAGACAAGCTACGCCTTTTCGCCTCCTACACCGGCACGGCGGACTGGGATCCTTCTTCCTATTCCTTCGACTATATGTACGACCAGTCCTTGGAGAAATCCGGTACGGACGGTTCATGGACTTATTCTCCCCTGAAATACTGGCCCGTCAATCCGGCTGATAAAATCAGCTTCTTCGCCTATGCTCCCGAAGAGGCAAAGACTAAAGGGTATATCTCCGTTTCAGCCGCTTCCACCTCCAATCCCGTATTCACTTATACCTTACCCGCCAAAGAGAGCGATAAACTCGATCTCCTGATAGCCGGCACTTTGAATTGTACGAATGCCACGAATAAGGTAGTCCTCTCCATGAAGCACGCCCTGACGCAAGTAACCTTCAAAGCAAAGAATGGAGATCCCGCTAAAATCAGCAACATCACCCTGACCGCCGCCACCGTCACCATGCCCGGCACGGGAACGCTGACTTTCAACTCCGCTTCTTCATCCGTCCCCTTCACTTGGACACCGGACACCTCTGCCGAGAAGCAGACCACCTTCACTGCTGATGATAAATTGGATGGAGGCAAAACCATTACTTTGGGCACTTCCTCCGAAGTCCAAACCCTTGCCACCTTCTTCCTGCTTCCCGTAGGCGATCCGTCGACACAGGTCAAATTCAGTCTTACCTACACGATAATCAAAACTTCCGATCCGAACAGTGGAAACACTACTGCACTGACCACCAAGATAAGCCCCTCCGCCAGTCCTCTTTGGCTACCGGGTAAAGTGCTGGGTTATACCATCCTCATTATCGATGACCGCCTGGAGATAGACGGCAGCGTAACGGTGGAAGACTTTGGAGACGGTACCAATATAGGTGGTGGAGGCATCCCGGCTACTTAATCCGATGCCTCAAACCCAATTGTAAACAGAATCTACACCCTTTTCAAGATATAAATATGATAAAAAAACAATTCCCCCTATCTCTCCTGCTTCTGCTGACGGCGGCATGCACGGGCGAAAATACAGAGCTACTCCCGCAACCCTCGGACGCCCCGGACGTGCTTCGCATCGCCTCCGTCGGAATGGACGATGGAACAAGCACCCGCGGTATCATGGATAATGCCGCTATACAAACCAACGGTTGCCAGATCGGTGTCTATGCAGTGAATAGTGACAATACAGAATACATCCCTCTGCATGGTGGCAGCAATGCATCTGTCTACCAATATAATAACAGTTGTTGGAACGTCACCTCTATGGACGGTAGCAAGCTGCTGCGCCTGCCCACCAATGGCAACAGTTGCAAAATATATGCCTATTACCCTTCCGGTCTCGTTCCGGTCTATCAAGCTGCCGGTGGAAGCTATCTTTCGGGCATCAATGTAGTTGCGCAAGATGATTTCTCTTCCACCACTCAAAAAGATTACCTCTATCCGTCAGTAGCTGCAACAACGAATATCAATAGCTCTTCCGGCGTCTCATTCACTTTAAAGCATGCCTTGGCAAAACTGACGTTCAAAGTCTACAAATTAGCGGTAATGACAGAAGAGATAAAGTTAACCAAACTTCAGATTATTGCCAACGCCAATACCCTGCAAGTGGGTTCGGGAAAGACGATGCTATTGAGTTCGGGAAACCTGCAGGGATTGGTTGGTACGGATCTCATCACATTGGCTGCAAGTGACGGTGGTATGGCGCTTCCCGCTCAAACCAACACCATAAATTTAGGAAATCCCAAGAGCACTGTTTTCCCTTTTTGCCTGGTAGCCCCCGCGCCCAATGTGGATTATCTCTCTTTCCAGCTGACTGTTGTGAGCAACAAACAGGAACAGACTTACCTGACCCAACAGATTAAAATGACCTCTCACTGGGCAGCAGGCAATCATTTTGTATTTACGTTGGTACTGAATGGTATGAATGCCATTATCTCCGGCATGAAACAGTATCAATGGGAGGGGTATACGGAAACGGATATACCGATTTCATGAGATTCAGGCGCGGATTACACGGATTTTTTATATATAAAGCCAATATACGAATGATGAAAACCATACAACATTATTTGATCTTCTGTTTTCTTCCAACCCTGTTTACAGCTTGCGGAGTGGGAGATAACCTTGCCATGCTGCCGGAGACTGATGAATCCGGAAAATTGACCGTCAGCTTTGACCTTAATGGAGCGGGGATACGGATGGATGATGCCACCGATACCCGTGCCAATGCTAACGTGCCCCTTGAGAATCTGGCAGACGGAACTCTGTTCAGTATACGTGCCTACAAGAAAACGTACAATGATAAGGGCGAACTTACTGCTACCATCTTTGCCGATGCCGGAGTGTATAAAGTAGAGTCCGGCGGTAAAACGGCAAATGCCTATACGAGTGTTACCGATGCCGTACTCCAACTGACTCGTGGAATATATGACCTTTATTTTCTGTCGTACAATTCATCTACGGTATATCCGGGGGTAACGGGGGATACTGAAACAATCACAGGCAGTACCCTCGCCGATGTCACTTCCAAAGACGTGATTGCCACCTCCATGAAGGATGTGCAGATACAATCGGATCAGGACGGACAAGTGACGCTGACCATCCCGATGGACGGCGCCGTCTTCAGCCACCTCTGCTCGCGCGTAAAGGCACGGCTGGATATCCCCCGGAACCAACCGGTAATTGTACTTGGAGTCAGTGCTCTGAAAATCACTATGAAACCCCTGTATGGCACTGCCGGTTACAACTGGCAGAAGGGGACACTGTCTACCACCGGCGAGAGGAACAATTCGGTAGATTTGATCGCGAGTGGCGCTTTGTCCGGTATAGACAGTTCGACAGGAGCAGCCACCCTCTCTTCTTCCGATGTTTACCTCTTTCCGCTGAATGATGACGTTCCGTTGGAATTTGACGTGACCATGACGATTGCCTATAAAACAAGTTCCTCGGGAAGTCAGCTCTCAGGAGATTTTAAATTATCTTCTCCCGTCGCACTGGACAAAGCATTGCTTGCCGCCAAATCGTACTGTTTTGTATTCACGCTGACTTATTACGGCGAGTTGGTTCCTTCTGACCTGACTTTGGATGTGACAAGTTATTCGCCCGTGAATCTGCCTTCGGATGACGTAGGAGCGGATGATTGAATTAGAACAAACCGAATAAAATTACTCCTTACAACCTATGGATAAAAATAACGAAAGAAACTTCCGGCGGCATCGCAAAAGCTGTCGCCTGCATTGGACGGTCTGCTGTCTGTCCCTACTGCTGTTTAGTGCCTGTACTACCGATACCAACCTGCCTGATGCGGAACAGGCTGACCGCCTGCCGCTATCGTTGCAAATGGAGCTCCCCAAGCAACTCACCGTAGTAGTCACCCGTGCCGGAGAAGGAAAGGCAACGACCGGTAACCCGACACGGAATGGGATTGAAATAAAGAAAGTACGTGTAATGCAATTTGACCAAACAGCGCCCGATGATGATACTTACAACATACGGAAAACCTATTCGAAAGAAACTACCGGTACAACTACCGATTGGTTTACCCAGACAGATGGTGGTCTTATCACCATCAATACAAGCACTACAACTTTCTGGAACCGAACCAGCAAATTCTACATTATAGCCAATGCCAAAGAACTCCATTCCACATCTTCGGGCGACGGTACCGACATCAGCGAAACAGCCAAAGAAGCAGTTCTTCCCACCGCCTATTTCACATTCCCGGAAAGTGACGTTACAGGGACCGAAGAACCCGGTATCCTGGCTTACGGTCCTGTCGCCTATACCGAAAAAACAGGTACAGGCAGTGGTGATGCCAAACCGGTAGCCATCTTTGCCCGCCTGAAACGCGCCTACGCTAAAGTCACTGTGAACTACACGGCTGGTACAGGAGTCAGTATCACAGCATTGCGGGTAGAAAATATACCTACCCGTATCTATCCTTTTCCAGCAACTGGAAACAGCCCGACAGATGCATTTATGAATGTTGACCTCACCGTCAATGCAGGGCAAACCACCTATTCCTTCTTCATGCCCGAGAACCTGCGTGGCAACGGCACATCTACCACTGCCAAGGAGAAAAACCAGCCGGACAATGGCCCGACGCAGAGCGGCAGTGCCCGGAACTTGGATTATTGCACCTGTATCGTCCTGACCGGCACGTACAACTATTATCCTAATAACACCCCTGAGAATGCTGCCAACCCTATCAGCGTAGAATATCGTTTCTACCCCGGTGCCGACATGATACGTAACTATGACATCGAACGAGGGAAGCACTATACCCTGACACTGGACCTGAAAGGCGCCAACAGTGCCGACGCCCGAGTGACAATAACGGACGGAAACGTATTCACAATCGCCGATCCGGACGACGTGACACATAAAGATGATATTGTGTTCGGAGAATAGCTTGAAAAGGTGAAATAAAAAAACAACCAACCAATATGATACATTTTATAAAAATCAACCCCTTACACCTTCTGCTTCCCATACTGGCAAGCAGCGTGTTCCTTTCTTGCAAAGACGATTTAACCATCGCTATCCAACCCGTCCCCGGTTCGGACGATGAAGTATTGGTAGAACTCCCCATCGAACTGGAAGACTCCGAAGACGGCTACGCCCTGTCTGCCGACAACACCCCGACCCGGGCCACGGATAATGGCAGTGCCATGGACGTGCAACTGATCCCCGCCGCCGAAACCCGTACCGGAGGAATAAACGACCCGCTGATGACAGCAAAAACATCCACACTGGGCAGAATACAAGTTTTGCAGAAAATGAAGAATGGCTCCATCACTTCCAATGTCTATACCGATATTGCTCCGGGTAAGAGAGCCACTCTGAAATTAAATGTTACCGGTACCGATGAGTGCGAACTGATCATCTTTGCCAGAGGTGCAAATACGAGTGATCTTGCCACAACTAACTGGACTACCTTCGAAGTTCCCCAATCCGTGATAAGCGGCATCGCAACGGCAGACCAAATAAGCAATATGCCTTACCTGCTTCACCTGAAACATGTAAGGGTCATCAAAAGAGATGCAGACGCCTCAGGTACAGGCACCATTCAGAGCACCACCGGCGCAGATGTCCGTCTTCGCCTCCGGCGGTTGGCAGCCCGACTGAACGTGACATGGGATTACAATGTTACAGGGTACGAATTACAACAAGTCTCCCTACAGAATTATCCTACCGATTACATCGTATATCCATCGGAAACCGAAACTACCTATCCCAGCGTTCTGGCACAATTTTCCACCTATATAGCCACAGACGCGGACTTTGCGAATAAGAGAATCTCCAGTTGGATGCCACGCAATATAAGGGGAACAGTCAATATCATGCAACCCACCCATAGAGGGAGGAAAATAGCCCCCGTAGGCAGTGCCTTCCTCCGCTTTGTGGCGGTGAATAAGAATGATCCCAGAAAGAAACTTACTTACCGCGTCTATCTGGGCGCCAATGCAACCAGCGATTTCAATGTGCATGACAATACAAACTATACCTATCACATCGCCTTCAAGAACCATACCGAAGACATAATACAGACCGATGACCGCGTGGAATACCAGAACGGCATACCGGCATCCGAAAACAACAATTCCTTTGTATCTACTGCCAACTGTTTCATGGTGGAGCCGGGTGGTAGCTTCTGCTTCGACCCGTTTACATACGAAGTGGATGGAGCGACTAAAACCAACGATGTGCTGAAAGGCTGGTGCGACAATACGGCCAAAGGAATCAGCTATGTGAAACTAATCTGGCAGACTAAGGAACAAGGAGATATTGGTGAACCTGTAATGGGCTATGCCAATTCGGAAACGGATCATAGTAACATTGTGGATATACAACCTGTAGAGTCGGGGAGGGATTTAAATGCAGCCCCTGCTACCGATAAGGGCCAATGCCGCATCTATTGCCGTGTATCCGCAGGTACCACGGGTGGAAGCGGATTGATAGCTGCCTATGGTGCTGACGGTAAAATTTTATGGAGCTGGCACGTCTGGGTGACGGACTATCAGCCGGATGCCACAGGAGATGCCACCGTACTGGAACCTGAGAACAAACGGAAGTTGAAATTTACGTTTCAAGTTTCGCAACCTCAGCTTCCTATGATGGACCGTAACCTGGGTGCCATGGCAGGATATACAAAAGTTCCCCCCTCTGCAGAAGAGCGCTTCCGGACACATGGTTTCTTCTACGAATGGGGGCGTAAAGAGCCGTTCCCGGGCAGTTACTCGAATCGTGACATCGCAAGTATTTCATTGCCCTCAACTACGCTCACTACCCCTCTCGCAGGTATCTTGAGTTTGTACAAGCCGGATGGAATCTCATTTAAGGAATTTTCGATCAATAATTCGAATGGCCCTGTCAGTTATCAAACAGCAGTTCAGAATCCACTGGATATTTATAAAAATAAAAATGCTGATAAACAGGTGTATTGGTTGAATTATGCAGAAAGAACAGCAAATAGTGATGCCTATCTTAAAGCATGGGGTACTACCAAAGGTGTATACGATCCATGTCCTGCCGGATGGCGTGTAGCTCAGGATTCTGAATATTATATTTTTCGTGCCGGAGGTAGTACAACAGCTATAACGACAGGTAGTAATCCTGCCATAATGAATAAGAACTCATATACTGCAGACAAAGGCTTTCTCTTTCTTTTCGATGATAGTAACAGAGACAACAACACTACTTGGGTTGCTCTATCAGGATATTATGAAGGAAAGAATTACAACGGAATCGGAGAATTTGTCTTTTATTGGACAGGTACAGGAGCATCTAATTCGAAAGGAATGGGTATCAGTCACTATAGAATTCGAAAGGATAAACAAGATTTAAATTACGGTGGCTATGAGCATGAAGCTCTTCCTCTTCGTTGCATTCAAGAAAAGCCGTAACAAGAATTCCAATCATATATGGATAGAATTGAATCCTGATTTGTTATTCGCGTAGTTTGTGTCCTGATCTTTATTTTGAGACATCCCTGCTTAGCTAAACAGATCATCTGTTCATACAAAACACATGGTCTGTTTAGTACCAGCAGACCATGTATCTGCGGTAAACAGACCATGCGTTTGAGATCGACAAATCAAGCCTGAAAGGCTTAAATTACATAGCGTAGGGCATCGCCCTACGTAAATAACGTATATCCCTATTTGAGCCCTGAAAGGGCGTAATCGAGTGAATAACAAATAACAATAACCACTAAAACAAAAAATACAATGAACCAGAAGAATTATGGCATGAAGATGACCGAAGAAGACATAAAAGCCAAAATAGCCGAAAACAAACAGCGTCTCGCCCGTCAGCAAGAGCGTACCAAAGAATTGAAAGAAAGCATGGAAAGAAACCGTACCGACATCAAACAACTGGAATATACGTTACAAAAACTGAAACGTTCCCGTCTGAAAAATAAGCCCCGCAGCTTCATCAAACGTCAGGATGTTTCAGCCTTCTTCATCCGCATCTCCCACTTTTACGATTACCTGAAGTGTCGCCTGCCCAATCCTCTCTGTTACGTCCGTTTCTGCCTTATCCTCAACGCTCGCTATTGCTTCGAAAGTCGTTCTAAAACTGCCGGGCACCGGCTACTCTCACCGGCAACGATACTGGGGTATTTCAAAAGGGAGATGGGGGAACTGGAAATGCTCTAATTATATTATTATCGCTTCACCCAATTTTCTATTTTCAAGTTTTCAAATCTATTCATATGGCGAATATTTTCCGTTACCAAGATACAGTTCCGTTGTATTGCGGTGACAGCAATCAATAAATCAAAATCATCGACTGGAGTACCTTTCTTACGAAGTTTAACTTTCTCAATGGCGTACAAATGTGCAACTTCACTCACTGGAACAATATGCATATTCTCACAAAATTTCTGCACAATCTGCATGTTGTGTTCTGGATCATTACTGTTCTCAGCACCATAATATAACTCTAAAACAGTAATATCAGATATATAACAATTTTCCCAGCCTACTTTTTCAATATGCTTATCTACATCGTATCGTTGGCGAAGAAAGAATGCGCAAATATTGGTATCTAATAAGTATTGCTTCATTCGTTAAAGATATTAGTGGCATCTCTCTTTACAGATGAACGGTTTTCATAAATATCATCAACCATTTCTTCGGCAGTACGGTCATCACGCCATGCTCCACAAAACTCTTTTATCATTTGGCGGGTGTATGTTTTATGAAAATCTTTATCCTCTACTTTACCACTGGAGGCATGCTTATGCAAATATGTACGGAGTTGATGTATCAACTCTGAATTGTCAATATTCAATATTTCACGAATTAAAGCTGTCTTATCAGCTTCAAGTTTCCATGTAGTCATAATCAATCCTCCTATATATCGTTTATTATCGTCTCACAAAGATAATATAAACATTTTAGTAATCAAAAAAATAACATTCAGTTTGTATTAGACCTCTTCGCACCTCACCATATCCCATCCACGAAACTGCAACAGCACGCGATGTAATGTCGTTCCTTCAGCAAACCGACGTGCCACTTTATCCTCACTGTATTGCAACAACTGGCGACGCCCCTCTTCAGCCTGTGCTTCAAGTTCACTGTCCGTTGCCGTACGGGCGGCATATTTCAACTCCAAAATGTAGCTGTGCTGCACATCGGGGTAACGTTTCTTATCAGGCAGCAGGAAGAAGTCGCAATATCCGTAGTTCATTTCCAACTCCGGTTCCACCAAATAGTAGGAAGCAAGGGCGAGATATGCTTTCAAGAAGCCTTGCAGGTTATGTTCTCCTTCTATGGAATCACGGATGGAAGAGTTTTCACGATAAATACGGGCAACCGTTTCAAAGAAAGTTTTCCACTCTCCGTCATAAGCAAGGTCTATCAACATCACACTTAGATAATGTAAATCTATAGAACTTTGCCTCTGATAGTAATCCCGTAAAAAGCCAAAGTATTGCTCGCGAACACAGTTATTGGGAATACACATTTCTATCATGTCTCCACGAGTACCACACATGGTAAGTAGCCCGTAGTAATAGAGCAGGCTACGGAAATTGTCTATATCCGCTACCCGCTCGGCAGGGAAGGAAGTATGCAGATCGACCAGAATTCTGCCCTTCGCTGCTATATCTTCAATGGTACTCATGCGGCTACCTTCGTGTACTGTATCATGGTCAATGCGAGCCAGCATTTTCAGTTTGCTGTAGTCTGTACGGATGTTTTTGTCTACCATCTCTTCGGGAGCACGATTCTTCTGCACACGATGTCCCAAATAATAGAGAGTCATATCGCAATTGAAAACCCGGTCATCGTTCAGACTCATTCTTGCAAAGCAATAATTATCATACCAAGGCTTCATTTCCGTAATCATTTCCTCAATGTCTCCTTTCAGCATATCGTTTTGCTGATAATAACTGAACATTTCGCGTACTTCGGTTTCACTGAATCCCATCATGGCATTGAAAGTTTCGTCTACCGAGATATTCCAGTCAATATTATACCCGCTGGACAGGTCGTCCAGCGTGACCGGACTGACGCCCATCATGAAAATGCGATCGAACATCCCTTTGAATTGCTTGAAGTATTCACGATAAAATCCGCTGGCATGCGTCAGGTCGTGAAACATCTTTTGACCGTGTTCGCTCAGTATGACATTTGTAAAGTTATCGTATTCATCTATAATAAGGTAGAGTGGATAGCCTTTTTCTTTCGCTTCTATCTCAATATATGATAGCTTTGCTTTAGCACTCTCAATATTTTCGATGGTCTTTTTGAAATCATCGCCGTAATAAGAAGCATATCTTGATGCAAAATTATTGATTACCAAGCTACAATATTCATTAAAGCTCGACATCAGATCTGCTCCTGACAAGGAACATCCTGCCTTCGAGAAGTCGAAATACAGTACCTGATAACTATTACGTAGCTTCGTTGGGTTGGCTCCAATCCATAAATCTCCGAAGTATTTGTCAAAATTATCCCGTTGTAGAATATCGTAATAAGTGCGCATCATACTCAGGAAAACGCTCTTACCGAAACGCCGCGGACGGATAAGAAATAGATAGTTGGGCATCTGCTCGATGAGCGGCAGATACAGAGTTTTATCCACAAAATAGGAGTTCTCGTTCCTTAACTGGTTAAAGTCGGATATCCCGTAAGGTATTCTTTTCACTTGATTCATATCGGCAAGCCTTTCTTTATGAGTTATGCAACAAAGTTAGTCTATTCCGCAAAATAAAGCAACGGTTTGTCAATGTATTCTGTTCGGAAAAGACTTTTTTAAATGTTTTCTCACCCTTTACCTCCGGTTTTTCCCTCCCCAATTTTCCGGACTAACTTTGCCGCATCATTAATTAAAAAACAAATAAAATGAAAGAACAAAGTTTTGAATGGATGCTGCAAGGCTGCCACTCCATTACAGAAATCGCTGTAGCCTATTTTCCCAATTATCAGTACGACTGCTCGGCAGTGAAATCATTGCGCCGGGCCATAAAAGGACACGCATCACTACTGGCCGAACTGACAGAAGCCGGATTCACCCATAAAACTACCATTCTGACCCCGAAACAGATATTAGCCTTAGTCCGGCAATGGGGCATGCCCTTGTTGGTGAAGGAGGCAATAGATAAAAATCCATACTTATTCGTACCCAAAATGGCGGAAAAAATATAATGTATTTTAATACATTCATTATTATAATATATATTATGGGGTGAAAGGGGGTGTGAAAACGTTTTTCTACCATCCTCCGAAACCCTTATCCACAAAGGATTTCAGAAGGGTAAGAGGGGTGTGAAAGGGGTGGTGATAAAAAATCTAACCAATACACCCCTCTGTTATTAATCAAAACTGGATTATTTAACCCCTCATAACCGGATAATTGCATTCCCTGCTGTAAAGGAGTAATTTTGAAACATAAATCAATTAAACAAGAAAAAACATGAATAACCACCTTCAGGGTATTTTGAGTAAAGGATATGTCCTGTTTCCGAAAGTATTATTTGAAGAACAAATGATTTTAAACCAGCAGGCAAAAGGGCATTTTGAAGCTTTTGTACTGGTACTGACACATGTTAACTACAGTCAAACCACCTGTTGCATCAATGGGTATTCGTTCGAATGCCGACGGGGCGAATCTATCCTCACACTAAACCATTGGGCGGAGATCTTCGGCTGGAACCGAAACCGCACCCGTTACTTCTTCCGCAGGATGTTTGACGAAGGTTTTATAGAAAGGCTTGTCAACCCATACACCACGCACATTCGCATACCGGATTACGACCTGCTGACCGGAAAGAGTGAGCGCATCCCCTCTAAACCGGAGGCCGATAGCGGTGAGTTCAACACCTTCTGGGATGCCTACCACGAAATCACCGAAAGACAGAAATTAAATATCGGACGTGCCAAGCGGGAATGGAAAAAGCTGTCCGCCGAAGAAAAGAAGCTCGCCCTGGATAACATCAATGAATATTATTTCCACCTCAGTGACATCAAATACTGCCTGCAAGCAGCCAATTATTTATCTAATAAAGCCTTTACTAATGAGTACTTTGATTAATCCGCACGATACCGAGCTTGAAGAAGTCATCCTGAGCGCCTGCATGATGGAGCGTGAAGCCATGCCCCTTATAGCAGACAAGCTGCGCCCTGAAATGTTCTACGAAGAAAAGAACCTTGAAATATATGCCGCCCTGCAAGCCATGTATCGCGCGGGAAAGTCCATCGACCTCATCACCGTAAGGGATGAGCTTGGTGCCCGCGGCAAACTGGATGCCGTGGGAGGCCCTTTCGCCCTGACGCGTATCAGTGGACAGGTGGCTTCTTCCGCCCATCTGGAATACCATGTACTCATTCTCCGGCAGAAGTTTGTAAGGCGCGAAATGAGACTCGGCTTCCATAAACTACTGGCATCCGCCACCGATGAAACCATAGACATTGCCGACACACTGGTAGATGCGCATGCGCTACTGGATCGCCTTGAAAATGAATGTGGCACTACCGACCATCTACGTTCGATGGATCAGTTGATGGAGGACACTTTTGCGCAAGTAGAGATGCGTGTGGCCGCCAGCAAGAATGGGATCACAGGAGTCCCTACCGGATTTACCGACCTGGATACTCTCACTTCGGGCTGGCAATGTGGAGATCTGGTCGTCATTGCCGCCCGTCCTTCGGTAGGTAAAACCGCCTTTGCCCTTCACCTGGCACGGTCAGCAGCCATGGCAGGACACCATGTAGCCGTGTACAGCCTCGAAATGCAAGGCGAACGCCTGGGTGACCGATGGTTGCTGGCAGCTACGCCGGACGTCAGTCCGCAGCACCTGAAAAGCGGACAGTTGACTCCGGAAGAATTGCGCCAGATACGCAATGCCACCGCCGAACTTGCCCGCCTGCCCATCCACATAGACGACCATCCGGTGACAAGCATGGACCGGGTGCGTTCTTCGGCCCGAATGCTGAAAAGCAAGGGAAACTGCGATATGGTGATTCTGGATTACCTGCAACTCTGCGATATGAAGTCCGACCAAAGCAACCGGAACCGGGAACAGGAGGTGGCACAGGCAAGCCGCAAAGCCAAATTGCTGGCTAAGGAACTGAATATCCCCGTCTTGCTTCTGAGCCAGTTGAACCGTGAGAGTGCAGGCCGGCCCGGACATCGCCCAGAATTGAGCGACCTGCGTGAGAGTGGAGCCATCGAACAGGACGCGGACATGGTGATGTTGCTGTATCGTCCCGCCATCTGCGGCCAGACGATAGACCGTAAAAGCAAATATCCCGCTGAAGGACTGGGAGTAGTGATCGTGGCCAAGCATCGCAATGGAGAGACGGGAGACGTCTACTTTCATCATAATCCGAGTTTGACGAAGATGGGAGACTATGTTCCACCCATGGAATGGTTGATGCAAAATGCCAAATAAAATAACTGTTATTTCATCAATTATTCATTGAAAATAATTGAAAAATAAACAGCGTAATACTTGACTTTGCCTCTCAGATTTTGTATCTTTGTGATACGCTTGAAAGAGCAAGTTTAACTTAAACCTTAACTTAATTTTGATTCACTTATGGATGTACTTGTAGAGCGCTATCTGCGCAGAAAGATTGTCAGCGATTCCAGTTCCCCAAAGTTGTATTACCTCCGTCAAGTCCCCCTCACATGTGGCAAGGTGGATATCGACGTACTGGCCGCCGCCATTGAGAAGAATTGCGCCATGACCAAAGGCGATGTAAAACATGTGATTGAAGCCCTTGTAGAAGAAGTTCAGGCAAACCTTGCCAATGGCAATAAGGTGAAGCTGAATAAGTTCGGCACATTTCACATGACGTTCTGCTGTCCGGGCACAGAAGCGTCAGACAAATGTACGGTAAGGAATATCTCACGTGTCAACATCCGCTTTGTTCCGGATAAGGAATTGAAACTGGTAAATGGCAGCAACGCCCAAACCAGAAGTACTGCGAATGTAACGTTCTCCCTGGAAAAGACGGATGGAGAAGGGGGATCTTCCAATAAGCCTGATGGAGGATTGGAGGAAGATCCGCTGGGATAGGGTCTAAAGCCGGAGAAATTAAAAATTAATAATTAAAGAATGAAAGGCTGCGCGGTGGGAGGGCGTGGCTTGTAGTTTTACCTAAACTTGATGTGTTATGAAGAAATTGACTTGGGATGCTGTGTTGAAAATTGTAATTGCAGTGGCTTCGGCTGTATTGGGTGCACTGAGTGCACATGCGATGACGGTCAGATAAGATAATAGGAGTCTAATAAATAAGAAATGAGAAAAATTGATTTAATCGTCATTCATTGCAGCGCCACCCGCGCTGACCGTTGCTATACGGAATATGACTTAACCACAGACCACCTGTGCCGGGGATTCTCCGGCGCAGGTTATCATTATTATATAAGGAAGAACGGGGATATAAAAAGCCTTCGTCACGTAGAAAAACCCGGTGCACATGCGAAAGGATACAATGCTCACTCAATAGGTGTATGTTATGAAGGAGGGTTGGACACGAACGGCCGTGCTTCTGACACAAGAACTGATTTTCAGAAACACTCCCTTCGTGTATTGGTAATGTTGTTATTGCAGGATTATCCCGGTAGTAGAGTAGTGGGGCATCGCGATCTCAGCCCCGACCTGAACCATAATGGTGAAATAGAACCGGAAGAATGGATCAAGGAATGTCCCTGTTTCGATGCAACAGAGATCCTGCGAAATCCACCTCCGGTAAATCCGGCGTATCTGAAATAAAAAGATAAGGAAGACTGAAGTTTCACTTCTTCTTTAAAAACCGTTTAGCCAAATATTTTCGTATAGGCTCATCATACAGCTTCAAGCACAGGTAAGCCAACACTACATTCAAGGCATAAACGCATAAAGCAACCTGCCAGGTTTCTCCCAAAGTAAAGAGTTGATTTTTAATCAGCCATGCATAGAACAGATACATGAACGGATAATGTATCACATAAATCGGATACGAGATATCTCCCAGGAACTTACATATCTGAGTTGACTTTTTATCCGTAGTAGTTCCCGATGCTCCTATCCATACAAGGGCGGGGAAAGCTACGATAATACAAAATGCTTCATAAGCACCATTTGTACAAATCGGCTCCGCACCTTCCAGATAGGGTACTGAGAACAAAGCAATCAATACAATGGTACATATCCAGAACGCACCTTTCACCTTCATAGGCTTGAAGTTACGCGACATAAGCATACCCACAGAAAACGGGAACAACATTCTCAATAATCCGCCGCCAAAGTTGACCCCGTCCAACGTCCAGCCCACACCTATATTTCCATAACCGGAAACATCGAAGACTGCGAATAGCGCCAATGCCACTCCCAACAATACAACGAGCACAGTCAGCGCCTTATTGGATAAGCGACGGATAAACAAGGCATAAAGAATATTACCTATATACTCGAAGAACAACGACCAGCAAGGCCCGTTCAACGGAAACATCTCACCGTTGCCACGAACTTCATAACCTACGCCCGGCATTGCGGGAATAAAGAATATCGTGCAGAGCAGAGACAGCATTATCATGGAGATGCCGATATGTGTTCCATCCCATTGCACGGAACCCTGAATACAGAATGTAATAGCACCCAGAACAGCCCCTATTATCACCATAGGATGAAGACGTATCAAACGACGCTTAAAGAAATCTTTCATTGTAAGACTCTTACCCCAACGGTCATCATAGGCATAGCCGATAACGAAACCTGAAAGGATAAAGAAAAAATCCACGGCTAAATATCCATGATTGAACGTTGTAATCATGGTATCGCTTGCAAAAGCATAGCCTTCGAATATATGATACCATATCACCATAAGGGCCGCTACACCACGAAGTCCGTCCAGAAGATCGTAATGCGCCTTGGTATCCGAAAATGCTGCTGAGGGGGTATTAGACATTTGTTTCTTAGTATTAAGTTAATATTTTCAGATGGCAAAGATACAAAAAAAGAGACTGCCTTTTGAAGACAGTCTCTTTTCATTTTATCTGATTTCAGGAAAATCCTTATTCAATCACTCCGAGTTCACGGAAACATTTCGTCAACTTCTCAACAGCATAGTCTACCTGCTCTTTGGTGTGAGTAGCCATCAATGCTACGCGTACCAGCGTATCTTGCGGTGCACAAGCGGGCGGAATAACCGGATTGATGAAGATGCCTTCGTCAAACGCCATCTTAGTTACGATAAATGTCTTTTCCGCATCACGCACATACAACGGAATGATAGGAGATTCAGTTTCACCGATTTCGAAACCGGCATCACGGAATTTCTTCAATGCATAGTTGGTGATGTCCCACAAACGTTGCTGACGTTCCGGCTCGTTCATAATGATGTGAAGAGCTTCACGGGCAGCAGCCGTAGCAGCAGGCGTGTTACTTGCCTGGAATATATAAGAGCGGGCATTGTGGCGCAACCAGTTGATTACCGAAGCATCTCCGGCAACGAAACCACCGATAGAAGCCAGTGACTTGCTAAACGTACCCATAATCAGGTCGATATCATCCGTCACACCGAAATGATCGCAAACACCGCGTCCCTGTTTTCCGAATACACCCAATCCGTGTGCTTCGTCCACCATGATGCTGGCATTGTATTTTTTCTTCAAACGTACGATTTCGGGGAGATTGGCAAGGTCGCCTTCCATAGAGAAAACACTATCCACCACGATCAGTTTGATAGCATCCGGCTCGCATTTCTGGAGTTCTTTCTCCAGATCGGCCATATCGTTATGTTTGTACTTCAATTGAGTAGAAAAGGAGAGGCGGCGACCATCTACGATGGAAGCGTGCACGCGGTCGTCACAGATAATGTAATCGTTACGTCCCGTCAATTGCGGAATAACACCCTCATTTACAGTAAATCCGGTGGAAAAACAGAGTGCATCGTCTTTTCCGACAAACTCAGCCAGTTCTTTTTCCAACTCTACATGTATATCAAGAGTTCCATTTAATAAACGGGAACCTGCACAACCTGTACCGTATTTATCTGTGGCAGCTTTTGCGGCTTCTATTATTCTTTTATCGTAAGTCAGTCCTGTATAAGCATTCGAACCGAACATCAGGACTTTTTTACCATCCATCAACACCTCAGTATCCTGATGGCTGTCAATTGTGCGGAAATAGGGGTATACGCCCATTGCCATATATTGCTGTGGCAGGTCGTATTTCGCCAATTTGTCTTGTAGTAATCCCATGAAATGTTTATTATATAATATGAAATATTTAACTCTTAGTTACAAGCCTTTTGAAAACAGGGGGCAAAGATAGCAAAATATGTGCTTATCTGTTCTTTTTTTACTAAAAAATATATTTGTCCATGGATTAAAGCCCACTCTATGGTTAAAAATTCAAGTATTTGTATTACTTTTGCCATTTATAAAATTGCATAGTGAAACAACCCTTGCATGGACGAAGAAAAAAAGAAAATATCATTCATTATAAATCCGAAATCCGGTACGCAGAGCAAAGAGCAAATCCTCCATTTGCTCGATGAAAAGCTGGATAAGGCAAAGTATGCCCAAGAGGTAATCTATACCGAATATGCCGGACATGCTGTTGAAATTGCTGCACAAAAAGCAAAGGAAAATGTGCATGCTGTAGTGGCTATTGGCGGTGACGGTACGATCAACGAAATAGCCCGTTCGCTGGTGCATACAAAAACAGCATTGGGCATTATTCCGTGTGGTTCGGGAAACGGACTGGCACGCCACCTGCAAATTTCGATGGAGCCCAAAAAGGCGATAGAAATCATCAACGAAGGAATTATAGATGTCATCGATTACGGAAAAATCAATGAAGTGCCTTTCTTTTGTACCTGCGGTGTGGGTTTTGATGCTTTTGTCAGCCTGAAGTTTGCAAAGGCGGGCAGGAGAGGCCCTCTTACCTATTTAGAAAAGACTCTGCTGGAGAGTCTGAAGTATCAGCCCGAAACTTACGAACTGGAAACGGAAGACGGTACTTTAAAGTATAAGGCTTTCCTGATAGCCTGCGGCAACGCTTCGCAATACGGAAACAATGCATACATAGCTCCACAGGCCATGCTGACGGACGGATTACTGGACGTGACCATCCTTGAGCCTTTCACGGTGCTGGATGTACCCTCCCTGTCTTTCCAACTGTTTAATAAGACTATAGACCAAAATAGCCGCATCAAAACTTTCCGCTGCCAGACGCTGCGCATCCACCGTACCAAACCGGGAGTAGTGCACTTTGACGGGGACCCGATGATGATGGGAGAAAACATTGACGTAAAGGTAATCAAAGAAGGATTGCAGGTTATCATCCCCCGGTATGCCGAAAAAGACTCTTCGAATGTATTGCAACGGGCACAAGATTATATAAATGGCCTGAAGCAGATCAATGAGGAGATTGTGCATAAGAACAAGATGATATTGGATAAGAGTAAAGAGCAGATTAAGAAGTTAACGAAAATCTGAGTTTTTTATAAAATAAATCTGTATTTTTGCACGTCATTAGCAATTAAGCGTGTGCCCCGACAGCGCAGCCAAATTGTAAATTGTAAATTGTAAATTGTAAATATCAACATGTTTAGATCACACACCTGCGGAGAACTTCGTATCTCCGATGTCAATAAGCAAGTAACGCTGGCAGGTTGGGTGCAGCGCAGCCGCAAAATGGGAGGTATGACATTCATTGACCTCCGCGACCGTTACGGTATCACCCAGTTAGTTTTTAACGAAGAGGTGGACGCCGCACTTTGCGAGAACGCCAACCGCCTGGGACGCGAATTCGTCATTCAGATTACAGGAACGGTGAACGAACGCTTCAGCAAGAATGCCAATATCCCGACCGGAGATATTGAAATCATCGTATCGGAACTGAATGTGCTGAATGCAGCCCTGACACCTCCGTTCACCATCGAAGATAATACGGATGGTGGCGACGATATCCGCATGAAATACCGTTATCTGGATTTGCGCCGTCCATCGGTACGCAGAAATCTGGAACTCCGCCATAGAATGACCATTGAGGTACGCCGCTATCTGGACAGCCAGGGTTTCATCGAAGTGGAAACTCCTGTACTGGTAGGCTCTACTCCGGAAGGTGCACGCGACTTCGTGGTGCCCTCACGCATGAATCCGGGACAGTTCTACGCTTTGCCGCAAAGCCCGCAAACCTTGAAACAATTGCTGATGGTATCCGGTTTTGACCGTTACTTCCAGATTGCCAAGTGTTTCCGTGACGAGGACCTTCGTGCCGACCGTCAGCCGGAATTTACTCAGATAGACTGCGAAATGTCTTTCGTAGAACAGGACGACATCATCAACCTGTTTGAAGGTATGACGAAATATCTTTTCAAAGAAATCCGCGGTGTGGAATTGGCAGGTCAGTTCCAGCGTATGGCATGGGCGGACGCCATGAAATATTATGGTAGCGACAAACCCGACTTGCGTTTCGGTATGAAGTTCGTGGAGCTGATGGATATACTGAAAGGTCATGGCTTCTCTGTATTTGATAGTGCCGAATACATCGGTGGTATCTGTGCCGAAGGTGCCGCACACTACACCCGCAAACAACTGGATGCACTGACGGAATTTGTGAAGAGACCGCAGATTGGTGCAAAAGGTATGGTTTACGCCCGTGTAGAGGAAGACGGAAATGTAAAATCAAGTGTTGACAAATTCTATACGCAGGAAGTACTGCAACAGGTGAAAGAAGCTTTCAGCGCCAAACCGGGTGACTTGATTCTGATTTTGAGCGGCGACGACACCATGAAGACACGCAAGCAACTTTGCGAGCTTCGTCTGGAAATGGGTAGCCAATTGGGGTTGCGTGATAAGAACACATTCGCATGCCTGTGGGTGGTAGACTTCCCGATGTTTGAATGGAGTGAGCAAGAAAACCGCTTGATGGCTATGCACCATCCGTTTACCCATCCGAAAGACGAGGACATTGATTTACTGGATACTGATCCGGCAGCAGTACGTGCCGATGCTTATGATATGGTAATCAATGGTGTGGAAGTCGGTGGCGGTTCAATCCGTATCCACGATCCAAAGTTGCAGGCAAAGATGTTCGAAATCCTGGGATTCACTCCTGAAAAAGCAGAAGAACAATTCGGCTTCCTGATGAATGCATTCAAATACGGTGCACCTCCTCATGGCGGTCTAGCATATGGTCTTGATCGTTGGGTATCTCTCTTTGCCGGATTGGATAGTATTCGTGACTGCATCGCATTCCCGAAGAATAACAGTGGACGCGACGTGATGCTGGATGCTCCCGCAGCACTTGATCCGTCTCAGTTGGACGAACTGAATTTGATCGTAGATATCAAAGAATAAGAGTAGGTTAGTTTGTTGTGAGAGAGTCGAGACGCATCTTCCGTTTTGCAGTAATCGGTACGCTGAATGCCCTGATTATAGCAGCAGTCATCTGGCTGATGATGGATGAACTGGACATCGACTATATGCTCTCTAACATAACTGCTTACGTCATTGCACAGACTCATAATTTTATCTGGTGCAAGCACTGGATATTTCCTTTGGATAATAAAGAAAAGAAGAGCAACACCTGGAGGCAGGTGTTGCTCTTTTCTATCGCTTTCGGAATGGCGTATCTGGCGCAATTCCTATTTCTGGTAGTGTTGGTCGAGGCACTGAATTGTGATGAATACCTGGCTCAGTTCCTGGGACTGTTTATCTACGGAGGCGTGAATTTTATAATGAACAGGAAAATCACGTTCCGTTAACGTTTTATCAAACTGCGTTTTGCTGCGCTTTTATCAAATTGCGCTTTATCGCACTTTTATCGAATTGCATTTTAATCAAGGAAGCGTTTCGTCAATCCACCGTATTCATCGATACGGCGGTCGCGCAGGAAAGGCCACCAACGGCGTACATTTTCAGAGCGTTCCATATCTATCTCCACTACTATATTTTCCGGACGATCATTTCCGGCTTGTGCAAGGAATTCTCCTTGCGGACCTGCTACAAAACTATTTCCCCAGAATTGGATGCCATTTGTCTGCATGGACGGATCGGGTTCGTGGCCGACACGGTTAACGGAGATAACAGGAAGTCCGTTGGCTACGGCATGAGCACGCTGGGAGATAATCCAGGCATTGAGCTGGCGTGCCTTTTCATCATCGGCATCACTGCTTTCCCAACCGATGGCGGTGGGGTAGATTAATAATTCGGCACCTTTCAATGCCATCAGGCGGGCAGCTTCGGGGTACCACTGATCCCAGCAAACAAGTACACCCAGTTTTCCGAGAGAGGTTTGGATAGGTTCGAAACCTATATCTCCGGGGGTGAAGTAGAACTTTTCATAATAGGCCGGATCGTCGGGGATATGCATCTTGCGGTATTTTCCGGCAATACTTCCGTCACGATCAAAGACAACGGCGGTGTTATGATAGAGTCCTGGGGCACGTTTCTCAAATAGGGAGGTCACCAATACTATTTTATTGGCAGCGGCCAGTTCGGAATAAAATCCGGTGGAAAGGCCGGGAATGGTTTCCGCCAGATCAAACAGTTGCGTGTTTTCAGTCTGACAGAAATACAGGGAGTTGTGCAGCTCCTGTAATACAACCAGTTGCGCACCATGTGCAGCACAAGCTTCTATGCTTTTAGCCAGGTTCATCAGATTCGTACGAAGATCTGCTGTATTGGCTTGCTGAATAATTCCGACTTTTATTTTTCTCATATCTTTCTAATTTTATTTCAATACACCGGCAGGGTACTGCATCGTAACACAATGGAGCGATCCATGCTGCTTAATCAGCGCCCGGCAATCAATGCCTACAATCTCATATTCCGGGAACGCTTCCTGCAAGACTTCTTTTGCACGTTGGTCATTCTCCGGCTGACGATAAGTAGGATAAAGCACCGCATCATTCATTATCAAGAAATTGGCATACGTTGCGGGGAGGCGTTCGCCCTCTTCCTCAATCTTGTCCACCATAGGCAATGCCAACAGGCGGTAGGGGTTTCCATTCAAAGTACGGAAAGTTTTCAGTTGTTCTTCCATTTGATGGAGAGCTTCGTAATGTTCATCCTGCGTATCGGTGCATTGCACATAGGCAATAGTATCCGGTGAGCAAAGACGAGCGAGCGTATCGACATGACTATCCGTATCATCTCCTGCCAAATACCCATGATCGAGCCAAAGTACCTGTTTCAGATGAAATACAGAACAGAGATAGTCTTCGATTTCATCGCGGCTCATCTGCCCGTTACGATTGGGAGAAAGCAGACACTCGGACGTGGTGAGCAATGTTCCCAACCCGTCGCTCTCAATGGAACCACCTTCCAGAACAAAGCCCAGACGATTAACATACCGCCCATTCAGGAAACCGGCTTCCACAGCCTGACGGGTAATCAGATTGTCTTTATCCGAAGCGAATTTCAGCCCCCAGCCATTGAACATGAAATCAAGAAGCGAAGCGCCTTCTGAATCCAACATGGTAATTGCACCATGATCACGCGCCCAAGTATCATTCGTTTCACACTCCATGAAACGGACATTCTGCATATTGACGGTAGCTGAAATCTGCTTTTTGACCTCCTCCGGTTCGGGAGTTACGATCAGAAGCAATTCCCGTTGGGTTATTTCGCGTGCGATAGCGGCAAAGCAGACTTGTACTTCCGTAAGCATATGTGCCCAGTCAGTTCCGGCATGGGGCCAAGTCAGCTGTATTCCGCTTTGCGGCGCCCATTCGGCAGGTAAAACAGCATTAAACGTATCACTCATATTTATCATTCTTTCTTTTCTTCTTTCGGCTTGCGGTCAAAGAACGGATTCTTGGTCGAAGCACTGACCGGAATAGCATACACGGATCTGCATCCCGGCAACCACTCCAATTGCTGCGCAGCAAGTCCGGCAGAGAACATCACACGGGTATCCACGCGCAAATCGGCCGCCGTGGCACAAGCCGAACCGATAGCTATACCTACATCGACCGAATTCACGGCACAAGGCACACCTTCGGGGCGTCCCGCACAAGTGGGATAACCACAATGGCCGCAATTCAATCCTTGCGCCTGCTCGCGCGTACCTATTATAATTACACATTCAGCCTGCAAAATGTTGGCGGCATCCCGCAAAAAGAACTTCATTCCGTGTTCTTCCACCATGGCAACCATCTTGTCCGACAGTACTTTTAAATCGTCTCCGGTGACCATAGCTATTTCAATTATATCTACACCTTTTCCCTTCGGAGCGGTACGGGCAGCAGTCATCATCTGCCTTGCCACGTCCAACACATGTTCGTGGCGGCTTGCACGTTCGTTCTGTATCATAATTCTCACTTTTATTAAAAACTGATAGCAAAGATAATGCAAATTGAGTGCAGAACTTTCATGCTTGCATGAAAAAGTTATGCCAAAATGCAGCTTATCTTATTTAAAGATACTGATTTCAGCCAATAATCCGCCGTTTTCTCAGAATTCCTTTCTATATTTGCTTTCAAATGGAGACCAGGACTATACTTCAAATAGACAACGCATGCATCGCTTTCGGAGCAGATACACTTTTTTCCGGTTTTTGCTTACAGCTGCACGAAGGGGAAATCGCCTGTATTTCCGGACAATCGGGGCGGGGAAAGACCTCCTTGCTGAATGCTGTTTTAGGATTTGTACCCCTCAAAGCAGGGAGCATCACCGTTAACGGCATTTTACTGGAAAAAGGAACTATCGACCAAATTCGCAGGCAAGTGGCATGGATACCGCAAGAATTGGCGCTTCCATCGGAATGGGTGAAGGAAATGGTACAACTCCCTTTCAATCTGAAAGCTAACAGGAATACCCCCTTTTCACTGGACAAACTATTTGCCTGTTTCGATGAATTGGGGCTGGAAGAGGAATTGTACGATAAACGTGTGAATGAGATCTCCGGAGGACAACGGCAACGTATCATGATTGCCGTAGCCACCCTGATGCAAAAGCCGCTGCTGATTGTGGATGAACCGACTTCCGCACTGGATTCGGACTCTACGGATAAAGTACTTGCTTTCTTCCGGAAACGAATGAGGGAGGGAAGTGCCATCCTCGCCGTCTCTCACGACCAAGGATTTGCGCAAGGATGCAACCAGATGATAACACTGTAACTAAGAGATTAATAAAGTGGGAACTATCGACATATCATATACCAGTTTAGCCATCGGATTGTTGCTGTTGCTCATTCCGTTGTTCTACTTGTGGAAGTTCAAGACAGGGCTATTGTGGGTTACCGTGATTGGTATCGCACGGATGATTGTACAACTTTTCTTTATCGGTATCTACCTGAAATACTTGTTTCTGTGGAATAACCCGTGGATCAACTTTCTGTGGGTGATTATTATGATATTCGTTGCCGCACAAACCGCCCTGGCACGCACCCAGCTAAAACGGAAGATACTGTTTATTCCTATCTCCATAGGTTTCTTATTCAGTGTCGTCTGCATCGGCATGTACTTCATTGCCATTGTATTACGATTGGAAAATGTGTTCAGTGCCCAGTATTTTATTCCGATATTCGGTATCCTGATGGGAAACATGCTATCCAGCAATGTTGTTGCGCTGAATGCTTATTATAGCGGATTGAAACGGGAACAGCAATTGTATCGCTATCTGCTTGGCAATGGCGCCACAAGGGCAGAGGCACAGGCGCCTTTTATCAAACAGGCTATCATAAAGTCTTTTAGTCCGTTGATTGCCAATATTGCCGTTATGGGCTTGGTGGCACTGCCCGGCACAATGATCGGACAAATCCTGGGAGGTAGTAGCCCGAATGTCGCCATCAAATATCAAATGATGATTATGGTGATAACCTTCACGGCATCCATGCTTTCGCTGATGATTACCATCTCGTTGGCATCGCGTAAGTCGTTCGATGCCAACGGAAAACTATTGCAGGTAATGGTAGAGAAAAAGGAAAAGAAGAAAAACCGTTAATGCTCTACTTTTTCAGGAGTATAACGCAACTGCACATACTGTACGCCGGGTTTTATATAAGCACTATCCATCAACACTTTCCTTACCCGGAACGTCTCAAGACGGCGATTTATATAACTTTTTATATATCCTTTCTGCGGTTTCACATACGAAAGTACTTCTATACGCCCTGCCAAATGGATATTGACTTTGGCTTTCACGGTACGTACCGCACTCGGTCTCTTTGACGGTTGTCCGGGCATTTCCTTATGTTTATCTATCCAGAAGATGGCTGTAGCCTTCGGAGTAGTATCCACAAATTCCTCTTGTGCATCCTCTTCACCGCCATCCTGGGCTTTGGGTGAGGGTTGGCACGAGAAAAGAATGCATAATAAAGCAAAAAACGAGAAAAGTAATGCTTTCATGGTATTGAGTTTTACAATTATCCGAACAAATATATAAAAAAAGAGTAAAACAAACAGTTATTCAGTGCATTTTTACTATATTTGCACCGAAATTTTCTATTCACATAATGAGAATTAAGGAGATAGTAAGCGCCCTTGAACGGTTCGCGCCTCTGCCATTGCAAGACGGATTTGATAATGCCGGCCTGCAAATCGGATTGACAGAAGCGGAAGCAACAGGGGCTTTGTTGTGTCTTGACGTCACTGAAGCCGTGCTGGACGAGGCGATTGCGTTAGGGTACAATCTTGTCATATCCCATCATCCGCTGATATTCAAAGGATATAAATCCATCACGGGTAGGGACTATGTAGAGCGTTGTATCATGAAAGCAATCAAGAATGATATCGTGATCTACTCAGCACATACCAACCTGGACAATGCTCCGGGAGGGGTGAACTTCAAGATTGCCGAGAAAATAGGATTGAGTAATGTACGCGTGCTGGAAGCCAAAGAGAATGCCTTGGTAAAATTGGTGACTTTTGTACCTACAGCACAGGCAGAAGATGTTCGTAAAGCTTTGTTTGCAGCCGGATGCGGTTGCATAGGAAACTACGACGCATGCAGCTACAATGTAGAAGGAGAGGGAACTTTCCGCGCTCAGGAGGGTAGCCACCCGTTCTGTGGAAGCATCGGAGAGTTGCATACGGAAAAGGAAGTGCGGATAGAGACCGTATTGCCTGCCTACAAGAAATCGGAAGTTATCAAAGCTCTACTGAGTGCCCATCCGTATGAGGAACCTGCATTCGACTTATATCCTTTGCAGAATAGCTGGACACAGGCTGGGGCAGGAGTTATCGGAGAACTGGAAACACCGGAAACGGAGTTGGAGTTCCTGAAACGCATCAAGAAGACCTTTGAAGTGGGCTGCCTGAAGCATAACAAGCTGACCGGGCGTGAAATACAGACCGTGGCACTGTGTGGAGGAGCTGGAGCATTCCTGATGCCGCTTGCCATACGCAACGGTGCAGACGTGTTCATCACCGGGGAAATCAAGTATCACGATTATTTCGGACACGATACGGATATTCTGTTGGCAGAGATAGGACATTACGAAAGCGAACAATATACAAAAGAAATATTCTATACAATAATCCGGGAGTTGTTTCCTAACCTTGCGCTGCAACAGTGCAAAGTGAATACCAATCCCATAAAATATTTATAAGTAAAATGGCTAAAGAAGCAAAAAAAGATCCTCAGGAATTGACCGTGGAGCAGAAGTTGAAAGCCCTGTTCCAGTTGCAGACTATGTTGTCTAAGATTGATGAAATCAAGACTTTAAGAGGTGAACTTCCGCTGGAAGTACAGGACTTGGAAGATGAAATCGCCGGTCTGAGCACTCGTATCGACAGAATTAAGGCAGAAGTAGCCGAACTGAAATCCGCCATCGCTACCAAGAAAGTGGAGATTGAAACTTCAAAAGCTTCTATCGCAAAATACAAGGAACAGCAGGAGAATGTACGCAACAACCGTGAGTACGACTTCCTGAGCAAAGAAATCGAATTCCAGACTCTGGAAATGGAACTTTGTGATAAGAGAATCAAAGAGTTCGCTGCACAGGAACAGGAGAAATCTGCTGAAGCTGCAAAGAGCACAGAAGCGTTGGATGAAAGACAGAAAGACCTGGACGTTAAGAAGAACGAACTGGACGAAATCATCTCTGAAACCAAGCAGGAAGAAGAAAAGCTGAGAGACAAAGCCAAAGAACTTGAAACTAAGATCGAACCGCGCTTGCTCCAATCTTTCAAGCGTATCCGTAAGAACTCTCGCAACGGATTGGGTATCGTATATGTACAGCGTGACGCTTGTGGCGGTTGCTTCAACAAAATCCCACCCCAGAGACAACTGGATATCCGTTCTCGTAAGAAAATCATCGTTTGCGAGTACTGCGGACGTATCATGATTGACCCGGAATTGGCTGGTGTAACCATCGAACACAAGGAAGAGGTAAAGGAAAAGCCGACTAGAAGAAAAAAGACTGCGGAATAATATTCGGCGGTGTATATATAGGAAAGGACGCCCCTGCAAGCAATAAGATGTTGCTTGCAGGGGCGTCCTTTCCTATATATACACTACCGAAGTCGTTGAATTAAACTCATTATTGTAGGGGTATGGATTATCTCTTACTTCACTTTATAAGTGCACAGTCGTTTCCTCTCATGAAAATTCTGTTTACCCCAAATGATAGCTTTGTTAACCCCGCACGGTAACTCCATTTACATATCGCGGTAAAGGTCGTTACATGCCGAAGTAAAAGCCGTTACAATAAGGGGTAAAGGTTGTTACATACGGCGGTAAATGCTTTTACATCTTGCAGTAAGCTGTCGGTAAATACAGTTAATTGATTATCAGCAAACTAACAAAAGGACACCAGCAATCTTTAATTCATTTCTTCAATTATAGATCACCCACACCAATCCACATCCATCTGTCAGAACCCCATTATAACCTCCCCAATCTTCTCTAAACAAATAGAGCTCCAGGTTGTTATGAACCCTGTATCACAAAAAACAACCTAAACCTATGAAGATTAAAGCTTGGGGCAGCGTGCTGCTCTTATCGTGCCTATGTTCTGCCGTCACGGCACAGAATGGCAACCGTTATCTGGAAAAACCGTTGCCCCGAGGCTGGGGGAATACGGTGGTTCCGAACTCTAAAACAGTCCCTACTTCCACAGGAACCGCTAATTCTACCACGGCATCCGCAGATGATAACTTATTCAGCGGACAAATATTACCGGTAGATGACCAGTGGTGGAAAGCATTCAATGACCCGGTACTGGACTCTCTTATCAGCGTAGCATCCGGCGAAAACTATTCCGTACTTGCCGCTATAGACCGTATGGAACAGGCACGTGCCAGCCTGAGGATGGAGCGCAGTAATTTTTTCCCTTCTATTTCTTTAAATGGTGGATGGCTCCGCCAGCAAAGCAGTGGAAACACCACCGAATTGCCCCAATCCATCACACATTATTATGATGCGTCGCTCAATGCCAGTTGGGAACTGGATATATTCGGAAGCATCCGGCAACGGGTAAAGGCGCAACGGGAAACATTCCAAGCCAGCCGTGAAGAATACATCTCTGTACAGGTATCCCTCTGTGCACAAGTAGCTTCTGCCTACATCAACCTGCGGGAACTGCAACAGGAACTGCAGGTAGTAATGCATAACTGCCGGACGCAAAAAGAAGTGCTCAACATCACCGAAGTACGCTACAACACGGGACTTGTATCGAAACTGGATGTAGCACAGGCTAAATCAGTGTATTTCAGCACAAAAGCATCTGTTCCGCAACTGGAATCCGGAATCAGCCAATACATCAACTCGCTGGCTATTCTGCTGGGAACTTATCCGCAGGAAATACGCCCCACATTGGAAAGAATCGGGAAATTGCCCGACTACATGGAACCTGTTGGAGTAGGATTACCTGCCGATTTATTGCTTCGTCGTCCCGATGTGCGCCAAGCCGAAAGACTGGTCAACGCACAAGCCGCACTATTGGGAGCCAGCAAAAGCGACTGGTTGCCACAAGTATTCCTGAAAGGATCCGTAGGATATGCCGCCCGGGATTTGAAAGACCTGACCCGACGGAAAAGCATGACATTTGAAATTGCCCCAACCCTCAGTTGGACACTCTTCAGCGGAACAAAGCTGGTGAATGCCACCAAACAGGCACGTGCACAACTGGACGAAGCAGTGCATAACTTCAACGAAACCGTGCTCACCGCTGTGCAGGAAACGGATAATGCAATGAATAATTACCGGAATTCCATCAAACAGATTGTCGCCCTCCGGGAAGTACGAAATCAGGGACAAGAGACACTGAAACTCTCCCTGGAGCTTTATAAACAGGGACTTAGCCCTTTCCAGAATGTACTGGATGCACTCCGTTCGCTACTGACGTACGAAAACCAGTTGACACAGGCGGAGGGTAGTTCACTGCTGTATTTGGTGTCATTGTACCAAGCACTGGGAGGAGGATATAAAGAGAATTGAGTAATAATTCCTAAACCATAACCATATATGAAAAATGAAATGTACATCATCCTCACGCTGATTCCGTTACTGGCGGGATGTGGGGATAAAAAAGAAGCAGCGCGCGGAGCGATGCCCGTTCCGGAGATAAGCGTAGCCAGTCCGGTGGTGAAAGACATCACACTGACTAAAGAGTATCCGGGCTATCTGAGTTCGGAAAAGACCGTCGACCTGGTGGCACGGGTGAACGGGACCCTGCAAACCATCGCCTACGCTCCGGGAAGCAGAGTCCGGAAAGGGCAGGTGTTGTTCGTCATCGAACCCACTATTTACCAGGACAATGTAGAACAGGCGGAAGCGGAACTGAACACCGCCCGAGCTAATCTGGAATATGCCCAGAACAACTATGCCCGTATGCTGGAAGCTGTGAAAAGCGATGCTGTAAGCCAGATACAGGTGTTACAGTCGAAATCGAATGTTGCCACTTCACAAGCGGCAGTCAGCAACGCCGAAGCTGCACTGAATACAGCACGCACAAATCTGGGCTACTGCACAGTCCGGGCGCCGTTTGATGGGACTGTCAGCCGGAATCAAGTCGATGTGGGCAGTTATGTAGGGGGAAGTCTGCAACCTGTCACCCTTGCCACGATCTATAAAGATGACCTGCTATACACATACTTCAATATCACTGATAACCAGTGGCTTGCCATGCTGATGCAACAAGGAACCGCACAGCAGAAAGATACACTACCCCGGCAAATCACTGTTAACCTGGGGGAAGACGGCATACAACCGTATCCTGCCACACTCGATTACTTTGCACCGAATGTAGACCTGAGCACCGGAACTCTGAATCTGCGTGCCCGCCTGGACAACCCGAAAGGTTTACTGAAAAGCGGACTTTATGTCAGTATCACCTTGCCATACGGCAAAGAATCGCAGGCAATACTGATACCGGACGCGTCCATCGGTACCGATCAATTGGGAAAATATGTGTATGTAGTGAACGATTCCGATATGGTGCGCTATCGCCACATCGAGGTGGGACAGTTGATAGACGACAGTCTGCGGCAAATAACCGGCGGACTCTCGCCACAGGAACGCTACGTCACCCGGGCACTGATGAAAGTGCGGGAAGGGATGAAAGTGAAGCCCATCAACAAATAACCAATCGTAAATAACTAAATACTAAGCTCATGTTCTCAAAATTCTTCATAAACCGTCCTATCTTTGCTACTGTGCTTGCGCTGCTGATCGTGGTGGCGGGACTGGTCACACTGGGCATACTCCCCATTGCGCAGTATCCGGACATTACGCCGCCTACCGTCCAGGTCAGCGCCGTCTATCCGGGTGCCAACGCGCAGACAGTGGCCCAAACCGTGGGTATACCCATTGAGCAGCAAGTAAACGGAGTGGAAGGCATGCTTTATATGTCCTCCAATTCCTCCTCATCGGGTGCTTATTCGCTCACCATTACTTTTGCCGTCGGAACAGATATCGACATGGCAACCGTACAAGTCCAAAACCGTGTCAGCGTGGCACAGGCTTCATTGCCAACCCCGGTAGTGGTACAGGGAGTAACCGTTCAAAAGCAGTCGTCGAACATTGTGATGTTCCTCACCATGACTTCCGAAAACAAGGAATATGACGGACTATACCTCAGCAACTACGCCACCCTGAACCTTGTCGACCAGTTGACACGCGTACCGGGCGTAGGCGCTGTCAATGTGATGGGAGCGGGAGACTACTCCATGCGTATCTGGCTGGACCCGGCAGCACTGCGTATCCGTAATATTTCGGCAGCCGATGTTTACCAGGCCATTCAATCACAAAATGTAGAAGTCAGTGCCGGAGCTGTGGGACAACCTCTGCCGGGAAATCCAACTCCGGGTAACACCAACATTGGTAATGTCTCTTCCGGCAGCAATGCCCCTGCCTATCAATACAGTCTGACGGTGAAAGGGCGACTTTCATCTCCCGAAGAGTTCGGCAATATCATCTTGCGGACAGAAGCGGGCGGGAGAGTGCTTCGCCTCCGTGATGTGGCTCACATCGACCTTGGCTCCGCATCCTACAGCGTCGTATCCCGGCTGAACGGGCAACCTACCGCCGCCATTGCCATCTATCAGCAACCGGGTTCCAATTCGCTGGATGTATCCAAAGGCGTGAAAGAGAAGATGCAGGAACTGTCAGAATCGTTCCCCAGCGGTATCCATTACAGTGTAACCCTGGATACGACGGACGTCATCCACGCTTCAGTAGACGAAGTGCTGGTAACTTTCCTGGAAACAACCCTGCTTGTGGTACTTGTCATCTTCCTTTTCCTACAGAATTGGCGGGCGGTTATCATTCCGTGTATCACCATTCCCGTATCACTTATCGGTACTCTGGCAGTGATGGCGCTCTTCGGATTCTCCATCAATACACTGACGCTGTTCGGACTGATACTTGCTGTGGCCATTGTGGTGGATGACGCCATTGTGGTAGTGGAAAACTCCACGCGTTTGCTTGATACAGGGCAGTACAGTGCCCGGCAGGCGGTCATTCAAGCGATGGGGGAGATCACCGGTCCGATTGTGGGCGTAGTGCTGGTGTTGCTTGCCGTATTTATTCCGACAATGCTCGTCAGCGGTATCTCCGGGCAGCTTTATAAGCAGTTTGCGCTGACTATTGCTGCCAGCACCGTGCTAAGCGGTTTCAACTCGCTAACACTGACTCCTGCATTGTGTGCCTTGATATTACAGCCCACAAAACCTGCACAGTCGCCACTTTTCCGGGGCTTCAACTTTGTGTACGACAAAACACAAGGGATATATGATAAAACCGTGGGTTGGTTGCTCCGGCGCCCTGCCGCTGCACTGTTGTCTTATGCCGGATTTACGGCACTCGCTGTGATCCTGTTTATGAAGTGGCCCAGTACCTTTATTCCCGAAGAAGATGACGGGTATTTCCTTGCCGTGGTGCAATTGCCGCCTGCTTCAAGTCTGGAACGTACAGAAGCTGTCGGACGTGAGATCAATGAAATCCTCAACAGCTATCCCGAAGTAAAAAATTATATCGGCATATCCGGCTTCTCTGTCATGGGAGGCGGGGAACAGAGTAATTCCGGCACCTATTTCGTCATCTTGAAGAACTGGGACGAGCGTAAAGGAAAGGAACATACGGCCCAGTCTGTAGTAAATCGTTTCAATGCGCAGGCTTATGGAATTCAGGAAGCAGAAGTTTTTGCCATGGTGCCCCCTGCCATTCCCGGACTCGGTGCTACGGGCGGTCTACAGCTACAAGTGGAAGATCGTAATAACCTCGGTGCCACAGAAATGCAACATGCCGTAGAGACGCTGATGGCAACCTATCACACCAAACCTGCATTGGCATCCGTCAGCAGTCAGTACCAGGCTAATGTACCCCAGTATTTCCTGAACATCGACCGGGATAAAGTGCAATTGATGGGTATTCCGCTGAACAGTGTCTTCACTTCCTTAGGTTACTACATGGGAGCTGCTTATGTGAACGATTTCGTTGAGTTCGGCCGTATTTATCAGGTAAAACTCGGTGCACGGGATCGCGCCCAACGGATCATTGACGATGTACTGAAGTTGAGTGTACAGAATGCATCGGGAGAGATGGTACCGTTTTCAGCCTTTATGCGGGTGGAGGAACAGTTGGGAATGGACCAGATCAACCGTTACAATATGTATTCCACTGCCTCCGTCACTTGCAACGTAGCCCCGGGAAGCAGTTCCGGAGAGGCGATACAGCAAATGGAGGCACTCTTTAAGGAGCAATTGGGCGATGAATTTGGTTATGAATGGACGTCAGTAGCTTATCAGGAAACGCAGGCGGGCACAACTACAACCGTTGTGTTTGTAATGGCATTACTCGTTGCCTTCCTGGTACTTGCAGCACAGTACGAGAGTTGGACGAGCCCGGTAGCTGCGGTCATCGGACTTCCGGTAGCATTGTTGGGAGCGATGATTGGCTGTCTCATTATGGGAACACCTGTCAGCATCTATACACAAATCGGTATTATCCTGCTTGTGGCACTGTCGGCAAAGAATGGTATTCTGATTGTAGAGTTCGCCCGCGATTTCCGTGCGCAAGGCAACTCCATTCGTGATGCGGCATTCCAGGCAGGGCATATCCGCTTGCGGCCTATCCTGATGACATCCTTGGCATTTGTATTCGGTGTGATGCCATTGCTGTTTGCTACGGGTGCGGGAGCGGAAAGCCGTATTGCACTGGGAGCTGCCGTCGTATTTGGTATGGCACTGAATACATTGCTTGCCACAGTCTATATCCCTAATTTCTATGAGTTGATGCAGAAGATACAGGAAAAATTGGGAAAGAAGCAGATAGAAGAAAAGACTGAGAAGGTTTAAACCCTGATTGGGTTCATTGATTGAGATCCTGATTAGTCTCATTGAAAAGGGCTACACCCTTTACCTCACATGGCTACACCATATCCCCCAAAGGGTGTAGCCATCCGGGGCAAAGGGTGTAGCCCTTTTTAGCAGATATTATAACGTCTGATAATCAGGAATATCCGGAAGAAAAGTATAGCTATTCCGCTCGTAATCCATCCGGCAGCAATAGTGTTGCATTCCATTACTTACTACGAGGTAATCTACTTTCAGCACCATATTGTAGCGTGTAATCTGGTCGAACACCGCTTGCGTAATCTCTATGTCCGGCGCTTTATACTCCACAATCATCCGTGCCGTGAGATCACGACGGTAAAGCACTGTGTCACAACGTTTCTTCGTTCCGTTGAGCTGTACCTGTACCTCGTTCGCCATCAATGTCTGCGGATATCCTTTATGGTTCAACAGAAAATGTACGAAATGCTGGCGTACCCATTCTTCGGGCGTCAGTGCTACATATCGGCGCCGTATCACGTCGAAAATAGCAGGTTTCCCTTCACGGTTCACGACTTTAGCATCAAATACAGGTAAGTTTAACGATAACATATTGATATGTGATAAGTGATTAACAAATTTCCGAATTCTACTTTTTTATTGTACTTTTGTGAGTTAAATAATCGCTCCCTGAAAGTATTTAGGGAACAAATTTAATGAAATCTTATGAAAACAAAGCAAGAAATCGTAGCTAACTGGCTGCCTCGTTACACAAAACGTAAGCTTGAGGACTTTGGAGAGTATATTCTGTTGACTAACTTCAACAAGTATGTGGATATTTTTGCGGAGAAGTTCAATGTGCCCGTTCTTGGTAAAGACGCTAATATGACGTCTGCTTCAGCAGAAGGCATGACCATTATCAACTTTGGTATGGGAAGCCCTAACGCTGCAATTATCATGGATTTACTAAGTGCTATACAGCCCAAAGCCTGCCTGTTCCTGGGCAAGTGCGGTGGTATCGATAAGAAAAACAGAATAGGGGATCTCATCCTTCCTATCGCCGCCATCCGTGGCGAGGGAACTTCCAATGACTATTTCCCGCCCGAAGTACCGGCGCTACCGGCATTTATGTTGCAGCGTGCCGTTTCTTCATCCATCCGCGACCATGCCCGCGACTATTGGACAGGTACCGTATACACTACCAACCGCCGCATTTGGGAACATGACGAAGAATTCAAGGAATATCTGAAGAAAACCCGTGCCATGGCCGTCGATATGGAAACAGCGACTCTCTTCAGCTGCGGTTTTGCCAATCACATTCCTACCGGAGCCATCTTACTGGTTTCTGACCAGCCGATGATTCCTGAAGGAGTAAAAACCGATAAAAGTGATAATCTGGTTACCCAAAACTACGTAACCGAGCACGTTGAAATCGGCATCGCATCCCTGCGTATGATTATTGACGAGAAGAAAACCGTAAAACATCTGAAATTCGACTGGTAAAAACGAATATGGCAAAACAGGAAATCACGTGTGATGACATCTTAAAGGAACTGAGAGCGAAGCAATACCGTCCCGTCTATTATCTTATGGGCGAGGAACCCTATTACATCGATCTCATTGCCGACTATATAACAGACAATATTCTGACCGAAACGGAAAAGGAGTTCAACCTGACCGTTGTATACGGGGCAGATGTTGATATAGCTACTGTTATTAATGCCGCCAAGCGTTATCCGATGATGTCCGAGCATCAGGTGGTGGTGGTAAAGGAAGCGCAGAATATCCGTAATATGGAGGAACTTTCTTATTACCTCCAAAAGCCACTGCTTTCTACCATATTAGTAATATGCCATAAACATGGCGTACTGGATCGAAGAAAGAAACTGGCTGCCGAAATCGAAAAGACTGGTGTTCTGTTTGAATCTAAAAAAGTGAAGGATGCGCAACTGCCTGCATTCATCACTTCTTATATGAAACGCAAAGGTATCGACGTGGAACCTAAAGCCACTGCCATGCTGGCCGATTTCGTTGGCGCCGACCTCAGTCGCCTCACAGGAGAGCTGGAAAAACTGATCATTACACTTCCAAAAGGTCATACACGCGTTACCCCCGAACAGATAGAGAAGAACATTGGTATCAGTAAGGATTATAACAACTTCGAATTGCGCAATGCCCTCGTTGAAAAGGATGTCCTGAAAGCTAATAAGATAATAAAATATTTTGAAGAAAATCCGAAAACAAACCCTATTCAAATGACTTTATCTTTACTTTTTGGATTCTTTTCTAACTTGATGTTGGCCTATTATGCCCCTGAAAAATCGGAGCAAGGCATAGCCAACATGTTGGGACTACGCACCCCCTGGCAGGCCAAAGACTATCTCGCAGCTATGCGTCGATATAATGGAGTAAAGACTATGCAAATTATCGGAGAAATACGATATGCAGATGCAAAATCTAAAGGAGTGGGAAATCCATCTTTAAGTGACGGGGATATTCTTCGCGAACTGGTCTTCAAGATCCTGCATTAACAGCTTTTTTCTTCTATACACTCTTCATTAAACAAGAAATTTAGCTTTTCCTTCACCCCCTTCCACCGTTCCCAAACGTACTGTTCATAGGTAATAGAGTGTGGAAGGGTATCTGAAATACATACAACATATTCGCAGAAACAGATGGTCTATATACAGTGAACAGACCATTTATTTGATATAAACAGATGGTCTATTTAATGTAAATAGACCATCTGTTTTTATATAATATAATCTCCTGTCCCGAGTAAAGCAGGCATATTTTTATAGGAAAACAATATACTTTTTCTAAGAAAAAGGAAAATTATATTTAGAAAGCGGGCAGCAGATCAATAGAAATAGATTGTCTATTTCTTATTTTAGAGGAGATTATACTTGTTAACTATATCAGCAATAATAGAGAAGTAAATGCCATTTTCACTATCATTATGTCATTTCTCACTTAAAAAAGGGTTGTTTTTCTAGAATGAGAGAATTTTAGAACTAAAAAATAGGGTATAATACACTGTATTACAATCAAATAAGCATAAAATAAGCTCCTGAGAATTAAAAAATTCTAAGTTCACGATCATTTATACAGAAATAAAGCAAGGATTTACAATTACGAAGACTTTAGAACATATCAATTGGACTCTCCTTATTTTAGTGTAACAAATTCTTTCTGTAATATCGAATCTATCATCAAGAATAAATGCAATTAGAAAAGGAAATAGTTGCTATTTCAACTATGAAATATTAAAAACGTAATATCACTATGTTCACAATTGGATATATAACAATTACACATATAACAAACGTAATTAAAAGGCATAATACACAATTGTAATAAGACTGTTTTAAATGAAGTAATGATAAAATAACAAAGGTAATAGGATAGGGGTTAACGAGGAGTAAAATAACAATTAAATTACTAATAATCAATATAAAACAACTATTTATATGATCTATCAGTTCATAAATAGAGAAATCAATGAGAAAACAATTGTAATATGGGATATACCACAGAAATAATTTAAACTTATATACATAATAACCAATAATATACATAGTTTTATTAAAGTAAAAATATGGGCTTAAAATCTAGGTAATATATATCATCACATTTGTATATATAACATTTGAAATGATAGGCACACAATTGTAATATAAAAGAATTCATATTTTTAATTTGCTTTTGTAACTTCATTTTTTTACTTTTGTAATTCAAAAGAGAATCAATACAATTGTAAACATCACCTATATCGCAACAGTTATGAGCATAAAAGATAGGTTCAAAATGATCATGGATCGGGAAAAATTAACCGCAGGCGCATTTGCCGAAAGTATTGGTGTAGCTCAAGCTACCATCTCACATATTTTAGGCCCGCGTAATAAGTATCCAAGTACAGAAGTTATTCTTCGTCTACATCAAAGATATAATGATATAAATTTGGAATGGTTACTTACCGGACAAGGTGAAATGAGTAATACGCCTTCCGATTCTGACTCTTCTATCGAGAGTGGATTCGACTATCCATTATTCGCTGAGAATTCCGTAAATCCGTCCAAAGAGACAGGTCCGGCCGAAAATCGCAAGGAAATCGCATTAGAAACGCCTGTAAATGCCACTAAAGAGATTGTAAAACAGGAGATTATCTATAAAGAAAGATCTCCCAGAAAAATCACTGAAATAAGAATTTTCTTCGACGATAATACGTACGAGACGTTTAAACCCGAAAAGTAAGACTCATAAACGACTATTTGCACAATTTCCCGTATCTTTAGATAAGATAAGCATCTCAGCAGAACTTTTTCATGCAAGCATGAAAGTTCTGCATTCGATTTGCATTATCTTTGTACCCTGAAGATAAAATTCACCTCTTTATATAGGATAATGAAAAAATACATTTTAGATTTGACAGTGACTGAGAACGTCCGACTGCACGCTAATTATGTGCTATTGAAACTGACGTCTCCGTCTCCGCTTCCGGATATGCTTCCGGGACAATTTGCGGAAATACGTGTGGACGGATCTCCAACTACTTTCTTGCGCCGCCCCATTTCCATTAATTATGTAGATAGACAACGCAATGAAGTATGGTTTCTGATCCAACTGATTGGAGACGGAACGAGGCAATTAGGCGAAGCAAAAGCCGGAGACACGGTCAACGTAGTACTTCCTTTGGGAAATGGCTTCACAATGCCTGAAAAGGCTTCTGATAAGCTTCTGTTAGTAGGTGGAGGTGTTGGTACAGCTCCCATGCTTTATCTGGGCGAGCAATTAGCTAAAAACGGCAGTAAACCGACGTTCCTTCTGGGAGCAAGAAGCGATAAGGATTTGCTGCAACTGGAGCAGTTTGCAGCTTATGGTGATGTATATACGACTACCGAGGACGGCAGTCATGGCGAAAAAGGATACGTGACACAACATTCCATATTGAATAAGGTGCAATTCGAGCAGATTTACACTTGTGGCCCTAAGCCTATGATGATGGCGGTGGCTAAATATGCCAAAAGTAAAGATATAGCTTGTGAAGTATCATTGGAAAATACAATGGCGTGTGGTATAGGCGCTTGCCTCTGTTGTGTAGAAAATACAACGGAAGGGCATTTATGTGTATGTAAAGAAGGTCCGGTTTTTAATATAAACAAACTATTATGGCAGATTTAAGTGTAAACATTGGAGAATTACAAATGAAGAATCCGGTGATGACGGCTTCCGGTACATTTGGATATGGTGAAGAGTTTGCCGATTTCATTGATATTACGCGAATAGGTGGTATAATTGTAAAGGGCACGACTCTTCACAAACGTGAAGGTAACCCATATCCGCGTATGGCAGAAACTCCGTCAGGTATGTTAAACGCTGTGGGACTGCAAAATAAGGGAGTAAATTACTTTGTTGAACAGATATATCCGCGTATTAAGGACATCGAAACCAATATGATTGTAAATGTTTCGGGTTCTGCCATAGAAGATTATGTAAAAACAGCGGAAGCCATTAACGAACTTGACAAAATTCCTGCCATTGAATTGAACATCTCTTGCCCTAATGTGAAGCAAGGTGGAATGGCTTTTGGCGTCACTGCAAAAGGAGCCGAAGAAGTGGTGAAAGCTGTGCGCGCAGCTTACAAAAAGACACTTATCGTGAAGCTGTCTCCCAACGTGACAAGCATCGCTGAAATAGCCCGTGCAGTAGAAAATGGCGGTGCAGACAGCGTTTCATTAATTAATACACTGCTTGGAATGGCTATAGACGCGGAACGCAGGCGTCCTATACTCTCTACCGTAACAGGTGGTATGTCCGGCGCAGCAGTAAAACCAATCGCACTCCGCATGGTATGGCAAGTTGCTCAGGCGGTAAAAATACCTGTCATAGGTTTAGGAGGTATCATGAACTGGAAAGACGCAGTGGAATTTATGCTTGCCGGAGCTTCAGCCATCCAAATCGGTACGGCTAATTTCATCGATCCGGCAGTTACAATTAAAGTAGCGGAAGGTATAAACGACTATCTCGATAGACACGGATATAAGTCTGTGAAAGAAATTATCGGTGCGCTTGAGGTGTAGCCAATAACAAGTGAATATCATTCGCACCTATTTTATATAAAAAAGGACATTCGCTATGAATGTCCTTTTTCTATTTTTATACAACTGATTTATTCCTCTCCCAGCAAATCCGGGCGGAGTCTGCGCGTCCGTTCCAAAGACTGTTGCAACTCCCATTCCTTAATCTTAGCCTCATGCCCGGACAATAAAATTTCCGGAACTTTCCAACCATTGTAATCGGCAGGTCTTGTATAGACCGGAGCTGCCAAAAGATTATCCTGGAACGAGTCGGATAACGCTGATTGCTCATCGGAAATAACACCGGGGATAATGCGGACAATAGCATCCGCCATCACTGCTGCCGCCAACTCTCCACCGGTCAGCACATAGTCCCCAATACTGATTTCTTTAGTGATCAGATGCTCGCGAATACGATAATCGATACCTTTAAAATGCCCGCAAAGGATAATAAGGTTCTGGGTAAGTGAAAGTGTATTGGCCATTGGCTGATTGAACTGCTCACCATCAGGAGTCGTAAAAATGACTTCATCATACTCCCTTTCTGCCTTCAAGGCATTGATACAGCGCTCTATAGGCTCTATTTTCATCACCATTCCGGCAAAACCGCCAAAAGGATAATCATCCACCCGTCGATATTTATCTTCAGTATAATCACGTAAATTATGAATATATATTTCCGCAAGCCCTTTATTCTGAGCACGTTTCATAATGGAACAATTGAAAAAGCCTTCAATCATCTCCGGTAGAACTGTTATTATATCAATGCGCATATTAATTTTAATTTTCTGCAAAAGTACAAATATTAGAGGAGAAACCTGTATTTTTGCGTTCAAACAATCTGAAATAGCTATGACTGCAAAAGAAAAGATAGATCAGCTCCGTGCCGAACTGCATCGGCACAACTACAATTATTACGTATTGAATGCTCCCGAAATCTCCGACAAAGAGTTTGACGACATGATGCGGGAATTGCAGGATATGGAGCGAGAACACCCTGAATATCAGGATGAAACTTCGCCAACTATGCGCGTAGGAAGCGATTTGAATAAGAATTTCACGCAAGTGACACACAAATATCCAATGCTTTCGTTGGGTAATACCTATTCTGAAGGTGAGGTATCTGACTTTTATGATCGCACTCAAAAAGCCCTGAACGAAGATTTTGAAATTTGTGCCGAACTTAAATATGACGGTACTTCCATCTCACTGACATACGAAAACGGTAAATTAATACGTGCCGTAACCCGTGGCGACGGTGAAAAAGGCGATGATGTAACGGATAATGTGAAGACAATCCGTACTATCCCCCTTGTTTTGCATGGTGATTATCCCCAATTATTTGAGATCAGAGGGGAAATACTAATGCCGTGGGAAGTCTTTGAGGAACTAAACCGCGAAAAAGAGGCGCGCGAAGAACCTCTTTTTGCTAATCCGCGTAATGCTGCATCAGGCACTTTGAAATTACAAAACTCTGCTATAGTTGCTTCCCGCAAACTGGATGCCTACCTTTATTATTTATTAGGCGAAGAACTACCTTGCGACGGACATTATGAAAACCTGCAGAAAGCTGCACAATGGGGATTCAAAATCTCCGACCATATGAAGAAGTGCCACAGCCTGCAGGAAGTGTTCGATTACATCCATTATTGGGATACAGAACGGAAGAATTTACCTGTAGCCACGGATGGCATTGTTTTGAAAGTTAATAGCCTGAAACAGCAGAAAAACCTCGGTTTCACCGCAAAATCTCCTCGTTGGGCCATCGCATACAAGTTCCAGGCAGAGCGTGCATTGACCCGCTTAAACAAGGTGACTTACCAGGTGGGAAGAACCGGAGCAGTAACCCCTGTTGCCAACCTGGATCCGGTACAATTATCGGGTACAATCGTAAAACGCGCCTCACTGCATAATGCAGATATCATTGAAGGGCTCGACTTGCATGTCGGCGATATGGTTTATGTAGAAAAAGGTGGCGAAATCATACCCAAAATTACCGGAGTAGACAAAGATGCCCGGAGTATGATGGTAGGTGAAAAAGTGAAGTTCATCACTCATTGCCCTGAATGTGGCAGCAAATTAATCCGTTACGAAGGAGAAGCTGCACACTATTGCCCCAACGAAACGGCTTGTCCACCCCAGATTAAAGGAAAGATCGAGCATTTCATCAGCCGGAAGGCTATGAACATTGACGGATTAGGCCCGGAAACTGTGGATATGTTCTATCGGTTAGGACTCATTAAGGATACGGCAGATCTGTACAAGCTGACTGTAGACGATATCAAGAACCTGGACCGTATGGGAGATAAATCGGCGGAAAATATCGTCAAGGGTATTGCCCAAAGTAAGGAAGTGCCTTTTGAGCGAGCTTTGTTCGCCCTGGGTATCCGCTTTGTCGGTGAAACTGTAGCAAAGAAAATAGCTAAGTCCTTCACTGACATAGAAGAACTGGAAAATGCAGATCTTGAAAGATTGATAAATATCGATGAAATCGGTGAGAAAATAGCACAAAGTATCATTTCCTACTTCGCTAATCCTCTGAATAGAGAATTAATAGAGCGACTGAAAATTGCCGGATTACAGTTTAGCCGGAAGGAAGAAGATCTGAGCGGCTATACTGATAAGCTTGCCGGACAGTCTATTGTAATCAGCGGTGTGTTCACCCATCACTCCAGAGACGAATATAAAGATTTGATAGAGAAGAATGGAGGAAAAAATGTAGGTAGTATTTCTGCCAAGACCAGTTTTATCCTGGCAGGAGAAAATATGGGACCTGCCAAATTGGAAAAAGCGCAAAAGCTGGGTGTACAGATAATGAGCGAAGATGAGTTTTTAGCGCTCATTTCGTAACATTTTTCCAGTGAAATCTTTTTTATAGCTTATATTTGCTGTAGAAATCGAAAATATTCGTACTTTTGCGAGTCATTTAATTAGAGATTACTTAAATTTCACTCATGATACAGACTAAATTGAAAGGAATGGGGGTAGCGCTGATTACTCCATTTAAAGAGGATGAAAGCGTTGATTACGATGCATTGATACGTTTGGTGGACTATCAACTTCAAAACAATACTGATTTTTTGTGTGTGCTGGGCACCACAGCAGAAACTCCGACACTGACGGAAGAAGAAAAAAAGAAAATCAAGAAAATGGTCATCGAACGCGTAAATGGTCGGATACCTATCCTGCTCGGTGTTGGTGGAAATAATACGCGTGCCATTGTGGATACGCTTCAAAACGACGATTTTACCGGAGTAGATGCCATTCTGTCTGTTGTTCCCTATTATAATAAACCTTCTCAGGAAGGTATTTATCAACATTATAAAGCAATTGCAGAGGCTACAGAGCTCCCAATTGTACTCTATAATGTTCCCGGTCGTACCGGTGTAAATATGAAAGCTGAAACCACGCTGCGCATTGCCCGTGACTTCAAAAATGTTATTGCTATCAAGGAAGCTTCCGGTGACATCACCCAAATGGATGATATCATCAAAAATAAACCGGCCAATTTTGACGTTATTTCGGGAGATGATGGTATTACCTTCCCTTTGATTACCTTGGGAGCTGTTGGTATCATATCGGTCATCGGAAATGCATTTCCACGCGAATTTAGCCGCATGGTAAGACTGGCATTGCGAGGAGATTATGCAAATGCATTGACTATCCACCATAAATTTGCCGAGTTATTCAAGCTTCTTTTTGTGGATGGCAATCCGGCAGGCGTAAAAGCAATGTTGAACGTTATGGGAATGATTGAGAATAAACTTCGCCTCCCGCTTGTGCCTACCAGGATTACTACTTTTGAAGCCATGCGGAAGATTTTGGATGAGTTAAATATTAAGTGCTAAGAAAAAGAATAGATATTTCTTTGTATCGTCCCCTGAGATGATTTTTTTCTCAGGGGATATTTTTTTTCGTCTCACAAGCTGATTTTTACTGTCTCATGAGACGGATTTATTCATCTCAGGAAAGAAATTAATACTTATATCTGCACAAGCACACAGTTATATCTGTATCAACTCACACACATATTTGCATGAGTCTACACAGATATAACTGTTACCCTACGGTGTATAACAAAAAACCTCTGCAAATTACTTTGCAGAGGTTTTTCGTGATCGCGACAGGATTCAAACCTGTAACCGGCTGATCCGTAGTCAGCTACTCTATTCAGTTGAGCTACGCGACCGTTGTTTAATATTTTAGTAGTGACCGCGACAGGATTCAAACCTGTAACCGGCTGATCCGTAGTCAGCTACTCTATTCAGTTGAGCTACGCGGCCTTTTTGTTTAACGGGTGCAAAGATACGGACTTTTTCCGAAACTGCAAGTATTCCACAAACTTTTTTTGAAGAAAATTATTCGATGAAACGGTAATTAAACAGTTGCCAGCCGATACTCAACCCCACATTCCACTCCCTTCTCGGTGAGCTATAATGATTTACATAAGCAGAGATCGCTCCAAAAGGTAATTGGCAAATAACAGAAACTTCTCCCATATATTCTACCTTTGAGAAAGCTTTTCCATAAAATGCTTTGTTTTGCGTATTCTTCTCGATAGGGAAAATAGGCATAAATCCATAAAATTCTCCTCTCAGATGAAACATATCATTGAAAATAAACATAGGCTTGATACCGGCAGCCAGAAACTGATTAGCGCGGAAAGCCTCATTATACATCAGCTTACTATGCGGAGTCGGCGAAAACTCTGCAGCCTGCATCATTGTCGCCGTAAAATTCTCCGAGAAATTCCTCGATGAATACAGCGCTTCCGCCATCCATCCCAAAACAAATTTAGGCGCCATACTATGATATGCTTCTTTCATATAAGAAATCTGTAACCATGATTGCCGTTCCTGTGTAACAGGCTGTTCTGCCGGATTTCCAGGCTTATATCTTTCTTTTCCCGTAAAAATCTGGGCTATCAATTTCTCGTTATACCCTTTTGTAGCGTATTGACGGGAATTCAGTGTACTTCCATAAAAGCTAATAGAACCGCCTATAAGCCTGTATAAACTCCTGTCCGAACGGTCTTCTTCAAAGTTTATCACACTAGATTGAAAATAGTTATCTTGCAATTTTCCAATACCAAAGCCAAATTCAGCCCGTTTATTCGCTAAGAATGGTAAAGCGATAATCAACTTCAGAAATCGTTCATCCTTTGAATTAAAGGAAGGTTTATCGTTTTTAGAAAACAGTTTCTCTTTCTTGTAATAATCAAAAGTACTGATAGACGCAATAAGCCGATATGAAGTAGGAATATGAGTAGGCAAATCTATACGCGCCATCAGTTGGGCATTATTATAAACTTTACCCAATTGGCCATCAAACGTAAACTCTTTGGCATAATAATTTAAGTTCTGATAGCCCAGGCCCAGATATATCTGATTGGAACTCGTCGTAGACACACTACCCCCCAAGCGGACAGAGAAATTATCCTCCATCTTTACTTTCAGATGCAAATCGTACATATCGGTCTCTTCATTGAATACTGCCTTCGGTATTATTTCAGAGATCATATTATCCGCAAGCAAACGAAAATATCCACGCTTCAGCTCTTCGTAAGTGAATGGCTCATCTTCTTCATCATGAAATTCCTTCTGAATATAAGCCTGTTGCTGTGAGTTAGCTCCATCAATATAAATTTTCTGGAAATAGAGTTGCGGCAGATTACTGCGATAAACCAGACGGCGTAAACGCACATTATCTGCATTCACCCTACGATGAATACGCCCCTTTATAGAATCCATCAGACTAAGAGTGCGATTGTAACCTATATCATGGAGTTCCTGAAGACGGTCGAAATCAAGTAAGTTCACATCATCATACTTGAATGTCATGAGGATGCCGACAGAATCCGGAATAGAATAGTCCGTCTTCTGCATCACCATGTTCTCAATCTGACTCATAAGGTCATTTTCTTTAGGCTTGGATGGATTGGCGGCCACCACACTACCAATGATAATATCCGGATGAAAATCATCCCGCATTACATCCGTTGGAAAGTTATTGTAAATACCACCATCATAAGCCAGCACACTATCTATCTCAATAGGCTTAAAAACAAACGGGAAACTCATGGAAGCACGGACAGCATCTCCCAGGTCACCTTTCCCTAACACTATTTGCCGTTTATTGTATACATCAGAAGCAATACAGCGGAAAGGAACAAACAGCCTATCAAAATCACCGTCACAAGCAGCCGTAGCACGGGCAAACAGCTCCACAAACACCAGATTCATCTGAATGGGGTTAACCATACTGGTCGGCAATTGCGGTTTGACATTCAAGGAGTCCTTAAAGTCAAAGCGGATATTAAAAAATTCCGGCGTGGGGATACTTTTCTTAAAATAATAGGCGTATTTAGGCTCTACTTTTCCCGAATACCAGCGTTTAAAGTCTTCTGAACGCAGCAAAGCCTCCATATCATCGGGAGAGTATCCCATGGCATACAACGAACCGATAATGGCTCCCATGGATGTACCGGTAATATAATCGATAGGGATATTGTTTTCTTCCAAAGCCCGAATGATGCCGATATGCGTCATACCTTTCGCACCACCACCACTCAATACAAGTCCAACTTTTTGGGCATGCAACATGGGCAGCAACAAGAAACAAAACGATAAAAGCAAAAGAATTCTTTTCATACTTCAAAGTTCCGAGCTGAAAATATATTATTATCAAAGCTCAAATATATGCAATTGTTTCGAAATTGGACGTATCCAACGCTAAAAAACAAGCGTTCCCACACAAAATATACGAAAAAAGGAGCATTACAACTCTTATAAAAGTTGCAATGCTCCCGGCATATAGATTGTGAATAAAGGGCGTATTTAGATTAGCTCGATGCTTCTCTTCACAAAGTTATTCAAAGCTTCACCTTTCAGCATGCCATTTTGCAGCAATGCCAGGTCAATCAATTGGCGGACAACTTTATTTTTAGCTGCATATCCGGCAAATACTTCGTCTTTCTTTGTTTTCAGTTCTTCCCACTTCTGATCCAATCCGTTCACTTCGTCCTTTTCAGCAGTAGAAATTTCTTCGTCTTTCTTACCTTTTTGTTTATCTTTCAGTTCATTACGACGTTTGTCTACGTCATTCATTTCTTGCTGAATAGGAGCTACAACAGAGTCGCATTCTTTTTCTTCGTCTGCAAGAACTTCTTTCACCAGTTTATGATCTGAATTCAGCACAAGGTTGAACATATCAGGCATTTCTCCATAGAAACTCATACCTGCCTGAATATTAGCCATTTCTTTCATACGGCGCATATATTCACTTTGAGTAATCATCACAGGAGAAGAGTTTTCACCCAAAGCCTGCGCAGTGATATTAAACTCAACCTTTTCCAGCTTAGGCAACTGGCTCTTGAACACAGCAGAAAGAGCTTCTTGTTTGCCTGCTTCCAGAGTTTCACCTTTCTTATCTTCTTTGATAATCAGATTATCGATAACATCACTATCTACACGGGTAAAGCGAGATTTCTCAAACTTTTGCTCCAACATGCTTACTACAGCAATGTCCAGTTGACCATCCATCAGCAACACATTGTATCCCTTATTCTTAGCAGCCTCGATGTAGCTGAATTGCTCATCTTTATGATTAGCATACAGATAGATCAAATTGCTATCTTTATCAGTCTGATTATCTTTAATCAACTTCTGATACTCTTCAAATGTATAGCATTTACCATCCGTATCGGTGAAAAGGGCAAAATCTTTTGCTCTGTCATAGAAGTCTTCCTGAGTAAGCATTCCGTAATTGATGAAAATCTTCAGGTCATTCCACTTTTCCTCGAACTGTTTGCGATCGTTTTTAAAGATAGATTGCAGACGATCAGATACTTTCTTCGTGATATATGTCGAAATCTTCTTCACGTTAGAGTCGCTCTGTAGATAAGAACGGGATACATTCAACGGAATATCCGGAGAATCGAGCACACCATGCAACAGTGTCAGAAAGTCAGGTACGATACCTTCTACTGAATCCGTAACGTATACCTGGTTACTATAAAGCTGTATCTTATTCTTATTCAATTCGATATTACTCTTTACTTTCGGGAAGTAAAGGATACCTGTCAGATGGAACGGATAATCTACGTTCAGATGTATCCAGAACAAAGGTTCATCAGACATCGGATACAGGTCACGATAGAACTTCTTATAATCTTCATCCTTCAGTTCGCTGGGTTTCAATGTCCACAACGGATTACTGTCATTGATGATATTATCTTCGCCTGTTTCAACCTGTTTTCCATCTTTCCAGTCTTTCTTCTTACCAAAAGCAATAGGTATGGGAAGGAAACTACAATATTTCTTCAACAGAGAAGAAATGCGGGCCTCTTCCAGGAATTCTTTACTTTCATCGTCAATGTAAAGTACTATATCTGTACCACGGTCAGCTTTATCAATGTTCTCAATGGTGAACTCCGGACTGCCATCGCAACTCCATTTCACTGCTTGAGCACCTTCTTTATGGGATTTCGTGATAATTTCCACTTTCTTAGCTACCATGAAAGCTGAATAAAAGCCTAAACCGAAGTGACCGATAATTGCATTAGCATCATTCTTATACTTCTCCAGGAAATCGTTGGCACCTGAAAAAGCAATTTGGTTGATATATTTGTCGATTTCTTCGGCAGTCAAACCAATACCACGGTCTGAAACAGTAATTGTATCTTTTCCTAAAGACACATGTACGGTCAAATCGCCAACCTCACCTTTAAACTCGCCAATAGAGACTAAGGTTTTCAACTTCTGCGTAGCATCTACGGCATTAGAAACCAACTCACGGAGAAAAATTTCATGATCGCTGTACAAGAACTTTTTGATAACGGGGAAAATGTTTTCGGTAGTTACCCCAATATTTCCTTTTTGCATACTACTTATGATTTATATTTTTAAGTTTATATATTTAATCGTTTGGCAAGTATAATGCAAAAAAAATGCCAGCCCATAAGGACTGACATTTTGACTGTTTATCATCTTCTAAGAAGACTTCATTTTTATGCTTTCTTGATGTCCAGTTCTCCTTTTTCTTCGTTCAAAGAGACAGAAATCGTATCACTCGTCTGCAATTCGGAAGAAATAATCAATTCCGAAAGTCCATCTTCCAAATAAGTCTGGATGGCACGCTTCAACGGGCGGGCACCAAACTGCACATCGTATCCTTTAGATGCCATGAATGTCTTGGCTTTATCATCAATAACAAGCTTATATCCAAGAGATTCTACGCGCTCATACAAGCCTTTCAACTCGATATCGATAATCTTTTCGATAGCATCCAGCGAAAGCTGGTCGAAAGTAATAATCTCGTCGACACGGTTCAGAAACTCAGGGGCAAACGACTTATTCAAAGCCTTTTGTATCACGCCACGTGAATATTCTTTATCATCCGTACGATTCTGGGCGGTAAAACCTACACCACGACCGAAGTCTTTCAATTGACGTGTACCAATGTTTGAAGTCATGATAACCACTGTATTCTTGAAGTCTACAGTTCTGCCATAACTGTCAGTCAGACGACCTTCATCCATCAGTTGTAACAAGATGTTGAATACATCCGGGTGAGCTTTCTCAATCTCGTCCAACAATACGATAGAGTAAGGTTTACGGCGCACTTTCTCTGTCAACTGTCCGCCTTCTTCGTATCCTACGTATCCCGGAGGTGCGCCAACAAGACGAGAAACGGTAAACTTCTCCATATATTCACTCATATCCACACGTATCAGCGCATCGGCAGAGCCAAACATATATTTCGCCAACTGTTTCGCCAAGTGAGTTTTACCCACACCCGTAGGCCCCAGAAACAAGAATGTTCCGATAGGACGGTTAGGATCTTTCAATCCTACACGACTACGCAGAATTGCTTTCGTCACCTTTTCAATAGCCGGGTCCTGAGCTATAACTTTAGCTTGCAACTCTTCTTTCATACCCGCCAACTTGATACCTTCAGCCTGCGCCATACGCTGTACAGGCACACCGGACATCATAGAAACCACATTCGCAATTTCCTCCTCACCAACTATCTGGCGATCATCTTTTAAGCGAGCTTCCCATTCAGCCTTCATCTCTTCCAGACGAGCAGAAAACTCTTTCTCGTGATCACGGAAGCTGGCAGCAAGTTCGAAATTTTGCGATTTCACTGCATCCGCCTTTTGTTGGCGGGCTTCTTCAATCAGTTTCTCCTGTTCTTCAATCTCTTTCGGAACAGTAATGTTTGTCAGATGGACGCGCGAACCGGCTTCGTCCAAAGCATCAATAGCCTTATCCGGGAAATTACGGTCAGTAATGTAGCGGTCTGTCAACTTGACACATGCTTCCAGCGCTTCATCCGTATAAGTCACATTATGATGGTCTTCATACTTCTCTTTGATATTCTTCAATATCTGGAGCGTTTCCTCAGCGGTGGTCGGTTCAACAATCACTTTCTGGAAACGGCGTTCCAAAGCACCGTCTTTTTCTATATTCTTCCGGTATTCATCAAGGGTAGTGGCACCTATACATTGTATTTCACCACGTGCCAATGCAGGTTTCAGCATATTGGCAGCATCCATAGAACCGGCAGCTGCTCCGGCACCCACAATCGTGTGAATCTCGTCAATAAACAGAATTACGTTCGGATTCTTCTGCAACTCATTAATGATAGAACGAATACGTTCCTCAAACTGTCCGCGATACTTGGTTCCGGCTACTACAGAAGCCATATCAAGCATTACCACACGTTTATCAAACAGAATACGGGATACTTTCTTCTGAACGATACGTAATGCTAATCCTTCTACAATGGCTGATTTACCTACACCAGGTTCACCTATCAATACCGGATTATTCTTCTTACGACGGCTCAATATCTGAGCCAACCGCTCGATTTCACGTTCACGACCTACCACAGGATCCAGTCTACCTTCTTCCGCAGCCCGGGTCATATCCATACCAAAGTTATCCAATACCGGAGTATCATTGGATGGTTTCTTAGACGCTGTTTGCGTAGAAGACTGTGAACTACCACTTTGAGAAGAACGTGAAGACATATTCATTTCATCTTCTTCCTCGTCATCATCCTCCGTAAATCCCATACCTGCGTTAGGGCTGGCTTTCATAGAAAGCTGTTCGAACACTGACTTATAATCTATATTATTTTCTTCCAATACCGTAGCGGCCAAATTATTACCGTCTTTCAAGATAGCCAGCAATACATGTTCAGTATCAGCAGTGGCACTCTTCAGCAGACGAGCCTCGAGTATACACATTTTCAATATCTTAGCTGCCATCGGAGACAATGGAATGTCTGCATCGGGCAACAAGTTATCATCTTCAATCTCTTTTAAAAAACCTTCCAGCCGTTTCTTAACCCTGTTTAGGTCTATATCCAGTTTCTGCAATATTTCTATAGCTTTCCCTCCGCCGTCTCGCAACATGCCGAGTAGAAGATGCTCCGGACCGATATATCTATTCTTCAGCCGGTTAGCTTCCTCCTTGCTGTAAGTGATAATGTCAGAAACTCTTTGTGAAAACTGATTATTCATACTTAATATTCTCCTTCCTTATTCTAAGGTGTTACTTAATACAAAGATACGCATTTATAATTTCCAGTACGTATTTCATCGTTTTATTTATTATTTATATACAAAACCCGTGCCACAGTTTAATATCCGTTCACCAGTATCATACTAAAGTGCTTTCATTCTTGGGAAAAAGCTCCTTATTAATACCTTATTTATATATTATAAGAACAAAGTAGGTGAGAGAATAGTTCTGAAATAAAGTTTATGGGCGAAAACTTTTGTATATCGTAAAAAAGCAGTACTTTAGCGTGGTTTTTCATGAACCAAAGTATGTATAATTAATAATCTTTTTAAATGCTTGAACAAGACAGAATTATAAAGATTAACATCGAGGAGGAAATGAAGTCATCGTACATTGACTACTCCATGTCGGTCATCGTTTCGCGTGCCCTTCCGGATGTTAGAGATGGTTTTAAGCCTGTCCACCGTAGAATTCTCTTCGGAATGATGGGACTGGGAAATACGTCTGATAAACCTTATAAAAAATCAGCCAGAGTTGTAGGTGAAGTATTGGGTAAGTATCACCCGCATGGTGACTTTTCCGTTTACGGTGCATTAGTTCGTATGGCACAGCCTTGGGCAATGCGTTACATGGTGGTAGATGGCCAGGGTAACTATGGTTCGGTAGACGGCGATAGCGCAGCAGCTATGCGTTACACCGAGTGTCGCTTGCGCAAGATTGGTGAAGATATGATGCAAGACCTCGACAAAGAAACCGTTGATATGCAGAGCAACTTCGACGATTCTTTGCAGGAGCCTACCGTTATGCCTACCCGTATTCCAAACCTTTTGGTAAACGGTGCATCTGGTATTGCTGTAGGTATGGCAACCAATATGCCTACCCACAACCTTTCAGAGGTTATTGATGCTTGCATCGCATACATCGAGAACAACGATATCGAGATAGAGGAGTTGATGAACTATGTGAAAGCTCCCGATTTCCCAACAGGAGGATATATATATGGTATGAGTGGCGTACGCGAGGCATATCTTACAGGTCGCGGTCGCGTTATCATGCGTGCAAGAGCAGAAATTGAAACCAGTTCTACACATGACAAAATTGTCATCACGGAAATCCCGTATGGTGTCAATAAGGCGGAACTGATCAAGAATATCGCTGATTTAGCCAATGATAAGAAGATAGAAGGTATCTCCAATGCTAATGATGAGTCTGACCGTGAAGGTATGCGTATCGTGATTGATATCAAACGTGATGCCAACGCCAGCGTAGTCTTGAATAAGCTCTATAAAATGACGTTGTTACAGACTTCTTTTAGTGTGAACAACGTAGCATTGGTACACGGACGTCCTCGTTTGCTGAATCTGAAAGACATGATTAAGTACTTCGTAGAACATCGCCATGAGGTAGTTATCCGTCGTACTCAATATGACTTGCGTAAGGCTAAAGAACGCGCTCATATATTGGAAGGATTAATCATAGCATCAGATAATATCGATGAAGTAATCCGTATCATCCGTGCTGCAAAGACACCTAATGATGCTATTGCCGGCTTGATAGAACGCTTCCAATTAACAGAAATTCAGTCTCGTGCCATCGTAGAAATGCGTTTGCGCCAATTGACCGGACTGATGCAGGATCAGCTTCATGCTGAATATGAAGAAGTAATGAAGATGATTGCTTATTACGAAGAAATTCTTTCGAATGACGAACTTTGCCGCAAAGTTATTACTGATGAATTAATTGAAGTAAAAGCAAAATACGGAGATGAACGTCGTTCTGAGATTGTTTACTCATCCGAAGAATTCAATCCGGAAGATTTCTATGCAGATGACGAAATGATTATCACCATTTCTCATATGGGCTATATTAAACGTACTCCGTTGAGTGAGTTCCGTGCTCAAAACCGTGGTGGAGTAGGCTCCAAGGGTACAGATACCCGCGATGCAGACTTCATTGAACACATATATCCGGCAACCATGCACAATATCATGATGTTCTTTACTCAAAAGGGTAAGTGCTATTGGCTCAAAGTATATGAAATCCCCGAAGGTACCAAGAATTCCAAGGGACGTGCCATCCAAAACTTGCTGAATATTGATTCAGACGATGCTGTAAATGCATATCTGCGTGTGAAGAACCTTTCTGACACAGACTTCATCAACAGTCATTATGTCTTATTCTGTACCAAGAATGGTGTTATTAAGAAGACATTACTTGAACAGTATTCCCGCCCTCGCCAGAATGGTGTAAACGCTATTACTATCCGTGAGGACGACCGCGTTATCGAAGTACGTATGACCAACGGTGACAACGAAATTATCATTGCCAATCGTAATGGACGTGCCATTCGCTTCCACGAAAGTGCTGTACGCGTTATGGGACGTACTGCAACTGGTGTGCGTGGTATGACGCTTGACGAAGACGGGCAAGATGAAGTTGTTGGAATGATTTGCATCAAAGATCCTGAAGCAGAAACCATTATGGTAGTTTCTGAACAAGGCTATGGCAAACGTTCTGATATCGAAGACTACCGTAAGACTAATCGTGGCGGTAAGGGTGTTAAGACGATGAATATCACCGATAAAACAGGTAAATTGGTAACAATTAAGTCTGTAACAGATGATAATGACTTGATGATTATCAATAAATCTGGTATTACCATTCGTCTGAAAGTTGCTGATGTCCGTATTATGGGTCGTGCTACCCAAGGTGTTCGTCTGATCAATCTTGAAAAGAGAAACGATGAGATCGGTTCAGTATGTAAGGTTACATCAGAAAGTATGGAAGATGAAATTCCTGTTGATGATGAAAATTCTCCAATTCCGCCTACTATAAATGAAGTAGAAGGAGAGGAGGAAGACTATAACTCTGATAATAAAGTCAATAATGAAGATGAAGAATAGACATAATATTAATTTTAATTTTACAACTATCATGAAAAGAGTATTATTTTCAGTGATTTTATTGCTCGCTGCAGGCTTCACTTTCGCTCAAGAAAAGACTGTGAAAGAAGCTAAAAGCATTGCAAATGAAGTGAATCCGGACTTTAATAAGGCCGAGCAGCTCATCAATCAAGCCTTGACTAATCCTGAAACAAAGGATAATGCCGATACTTGGGATGTAGCAGGTTTTATTCAGAAAAGGATTAATGAAAAACAGATGGAAAATGCCTATTTAAGAAAACCTTATGATACTCTTAAGGTATATAATAGCGCATTGAATATGTGCAAATACTACCTTAAATGCGATGAACTTGCACAGGTTCCAAATGAAAAGGGAAAAATCAAGAACAAGTACAGAAAACCCAATGCTGCTGCTATTGTAGCAGAACGCCCAAACTTGATCAATGGCGGTATTCAATATTATAACTTAGAGAAGAACAAAGAGGCATTAGATTTCTTTGGAACTTATATTGAAATTGCTCAGAATCCGATGTTTGAAAAGGAAGACTTCTTGCAGACAGATACACTCTTAGCTCAAATTGCTTATTATGCAAGCTTGGCAGCAGCAAAGATGGAGGATTATCCCAGTGTTCTGAAATATGCTCCTTATGCACAGAACGACAAAGAAGTAGGTCAGTATGCTATGGAGTTCATCTCTACAGCTTTAAAAGCACAAGGCGATACTGTTAAGTGGATTGCTTCATTGAAAGAAGGTTTGCAAAAATACCCTCAGCATTCATTCTTCTTCGGTCATTTAATTGATTATTATAGCAATAACAATAAATACGATGAAGCCATGCAATTCGCTGATGAAATGTTAGCTAAAGACCCCAATAATACATTCTATCTATACGTAAAAGGATATCTTTACCATAATATGAAGGATTATGATAAGGCTATTGAATACTACAAAAAGACAATTGAAGTAGATCCTACTTATGCAGAAGCTTATTCCAATTTAGGACTGATCTACTGTCTCCAAGCTCAAGACTTCTCAGAAAAAGCTACTACTGACGTTAATGACCCTAAATATAAAGAAGATCAGATTACTTTGAAAGCTTTCTATGAAAATGCAAAACCTTGCTATGAAAAAGCAAGAGAATTAAAACCTGACCAAAAGGATTTATGGTTGAATGGTCTTTACAGAGTATATTATAATTTAGATATGGGACCAGAATTTGAAGAAATTGAAAAGCTGATGTAAAGTATAAACTTAAAAAACAGCTTTTTGAAGTGAGCCCTAAAAGTTAGACAAAAAACTTTTAGGGTTTATTTTATATGATTAAGTACACATACCGTAAGCACCGCAGAGGACTGGGGACGTTTAACCCGCAATAAAGGCTACACGCCACTCCGTACACACTGGGGCAGAACCGCCAAAAGATATGGGTAGACCTAAGAAGTTGGCTTTAATTATGCAAGAAGAATATTAGTATTATATATTAAACATAATCTTTATTATTAATTTGAAATGCTTGCGCTATTTATTTTAGCTTGGGCGTCCATAAATAACTAACAGCGGTGTATCGGAATGAAAAATCATCTTCCGAGCAATACCTGGATTAAATAAGCGAGAGAATATATTACGTTTATAAGTAGTCAACGTAATTATATCAATATGATTAGTTTTTATGTAATTATCTAAGCTGTTCAAGAAATCATCATTCATCACAACATCATAATGAATTTCCAGGTCCGGATACTGTTTTTGAAAATACTCCTTAATACCACCTAATTTAATTTCATTCCAAGTGTCCTTAACATCTGACAGATGAATCAAAGATACAGAGAAATGAAATGGCTTTAAAGCAACAATCAAAGAATCAAATGCGATTAAATCCCGTTGATCAAAATTGGTGATAAATGCAATACGTTTAGCTTCTGCCAGCTGTTTAAATGGAGTATTCTCCGGAATGGCTAAAACTGGTACGCGGCTTCGCTCAATTACCTCAGCAGTTACACTACCAATTAAATCTATATCTTTCTGATTTTTACCACGAGTCCCCATAATCACAATACGTGGCCGATATTCCTTCGAATAACGAAGAATTTCCTCTTCTGGAATACCTTCACGCAATACACAACTATATTTTACATTCGGAAACTCTCCTGAAGCTACTTTTGCTTTTACCTTGTCAGATAAAGTATTTAAGTCTGCATGAACTTTTTGTAATATATTTTTTACATTTTCATCATCTGTTAGCTGATAATTAAAAACGTCTCCATAAGGTAATGACGTGGCATAGATTGGTGTAAAATAAACATGAAGCAACAAAACTTCCGCTCCCATATTCTGAGCGAAATTAAAACCAAACTCACATGCCTTCATTGAATAATTAGAAAAGTCTACAGGAATTAAGACCTTATTACTCTCCTTTTCTACTTTGGGTGACTTCCCTCCCACTACCTCTTCAGAAAGCCAAGCAGAGCTCTCAGTTATCTTCAATGCACGCGGTAGATCGCTTTCTTTTATACGTAAGCGCACACCTGAAGACACTACAGGTTGTATTTGATTTACATTATGAATATAGGTTTCAATACCTTCATTTTCAAGCACATTCTTCAATATCTGAGCTTTTGCATAAGTCAGAATAGCTAAGGTTACTAACTTGTCTTCCATAATCAACTGTTTTTACTTCATAAACAAATAAGAAATCCCAATTGTTTGTCTATCAATTGGGATTCATTTATAACTTTCTTTTCTTAAGCTCGAACAGGTTCAGCACTAGCATTCATTTCATCTAGAATTTTTAGAGCTCTATCAAGGACGGTAGTATCATCCAACATAACCAAACCACCATCCGGACCAGGCTCTAAATGTATCCCAACACTCTTACCCTCTTTAAAATTGTGACCGCCAAAAAAATTTCTAACTGTATCGACGTTCAATCCGAGCTCATCGGCTATTCTATGCATACTACCAGTAGGTAATGAATCTTTAATTCTGCGAAGTTCATTAAATGTTATTGTTCTCATATTTATAAATTTAATGGTTAATAACTCTGTGAGTTTCACTTATCACGCTATAAACTTAAGGAAAAAAAAAGATAAAACAAACTATTTCGGTGTCTTTTTTACAAAAATAAAGAAGCCTGTCACAAGGAGATTTGTATTTTCCCTTTCAACAGGCTTCTTTCTATTATTAACTATCTTATTATGAAAGAATTATATCTATCAGATAACTTCAACAGATGACGCAGGTACCCATCCTACTTTACCATCCTCTAAGCGGATTTCTTTCCATTCACGCATGGAGTTATCTTTAATTTCAACCTTCCGTCCCTCATGCAATATGAACAAACTGGTGCCACTTTCACTCGGAGTACTACGTACTGTTACACTTGGAGTTAGTACGATAGCATTGTTACGATTCAATAGCTCATTTTTTTGTTGAAAAGCAAAGACATTCGCTAATAAAACTAACACCAGAAATACTATCCCTGCAATAAATCCTATTTTCTTCCACACGATTTGCTTGGAAAAAAAGAAGAAATAAAGAGATGCAAGCAACAAAAAGAAACAAACGACGCCTACCTTCGCCCAAGCATCCACACTCAAACAATTAATCAATGATTTCGTCCAAGATACAAAGAAAACCTCGGGTACAGGGATCACTTTATCAATCGTTTTTGCACGAGCAATCTCTAAATTAGCCCGAATATCAGCATTGCCTGGCTGTATTAAAAGTGCACGCTCATAATTTAAAATGGCTTTTGCTATATCACCAGCCTTATAGTAGCTATTTCCTAAGTTATAGTATACCTCAGCCGCTTCTCCTTCTTTCAGCAGAGCTTCATATATCTGAATAGCAGAGGCATAATCATTCTTCACGTATGCGCTATCTCCTTCTGCTTTTGTCACACTATTCTCTTGCGCAGCAGCTGAGAATTCAGTGTGTGAACCTATTGTTACCGAATCATTCGCTTGTTGTAATGTATCCGATGCAGTCTGTCCAGAAGAGGTCAATGCCATTAACAGGCCAACAAAAGTAAAAAACAGTATCTTTTTCATCATATAACCTCCTAATTAATGTTTAATCGAATTCTCCATTTTACTTATTACTGCTAATGAAGCCGAATAGACTTTATCCATAGCCTGATTATCATCGCCAGGAGCAAAACGGGCAAACTCACAATCATTCAATGCAGCCAGGAATTCTTTAATCAAAGCATCCTCCACTCCATATTTACGAAGTTCCTCTTCAATATTATCTTTTGAAAGTCGAGAAACCGGAATATTCAATTTATCGCTTATATATCCCCAAAGAGCCTTCAAGACTTCGTCATAGAAAACATCTTTTTTATTCTCAGCCAACAACTTACCAGCTAACTTCATACGTTTAACAGCAACCTTATTTGCCTTTTTCGTACGCATTTTCGCAACATTAGCATTAGCAGCTATCTGCTTACGGTAAATGATAAAGAAAATGATAAACGCAATGCCAGGTACTAAATAGAGCAACCAATATAACATAGAGTCAAAGAAAAAGTCTCCCTTTTGAGAAAGCGTCACATCATTTTGCTTGATGAAGCGAATATCCTCATTCAAGACTTTCAAATCCTCTTTATTCGTAAAGTTAGCAATAGTTTGCGCTGCATTTCCTTCACCTTTCTCTACATGCAATTCATACTCTTCGGTAGTCAATATCTTATAAGTACGGGATTTGATATCAAAATAGCTGAATTTCACCGCTGGTATTTTAAATGTTCCAGCATTGCGTGGAATAGCCAGATATTCAATAACCTTACTACCCGAAAGCCCTGCACTTGTCAGCCTGAATTTATTATCAACTTTAGGGTCATATACCTCGAAGTCATCCGGGAATTTCACCTCAGGATCACCTATTAACTTCAAATTGCCTGTACCGGAAATGACAAGTTTAATAGTTACAGCATCGTTTGTCTTTACATTAGTACTATTAATGGAAGAAGAAATGCTAAACTCTCCCACTCCACCGGAAAAATCAGCAGGTTTATCGCCTGGTAAGGGTTTTACATCTACAGTTAGTTTCGGTGTCATCAATGTCTTTTTGACTTCAATGTAGTTACTGCCACCATTAAAGAAAGCTTCAAATGGATCAGATACTTGAGTAGCTTTAGCAATAGAAGCATCAAAACGTGCCGGATCAATAGTCAAATTACCAGACTGCTGCGGAAACAGCACAAATTGCCGGTAAACGGTAGTTTGATAATTCCGCCCTTTATAATGTTCCAAGCTCCATTTTCTATCACTCGGAAGTTCGACTTCTTGTGAATGAAATCCCTTAAAATCAGGAAGTTTCACATTGTCAAAACCACGAAGGTCAACCAGAGTGTAAATTTTATAAGTCAGCAAGAATGCTTCTTGTTCATACACATTGGCCTTGCTAATAGTAGGCAAAATAAAGAGGTCCTGATTGGAAACAGAAGTTCCTGAAGAAGCACGGCTGGTATTGCCCTGTTGACTACTACTACCTCCGCCTGAAGAAGCTGCTCCGGCCTGATCTGCTGGCAGAACCTTGATTTGCACAGAATTAGAAACCATCTGATTACCATCGGCTGTAATTGTAGCTCCCGGAATTGTGAAACTACCCTCAGCAGTAGCCATCAGTATATAAGTGAAAGTAATACTGCTAGTTGAGGTCGATACCCCATTAACTATTTGCATACTACTTTGCTGAGAGCGACTGGGGCCCATCAGTACGTCAAACCCCTTAATAGAAGGAGCACGGAAATCTCTCACCTTCTGTGTAGTCACTGTATATGCCAGTCTGAACTGGTCACCCACCGCTACAGCATCAGGAGCTGACGCGGTAAATGACACCTTGTCATTAGCCAAAGCTTGCAGACTGACTACTACCAGTGCTATCCATAAGAAAATTAATTTTCTCATATATTATCGTATCTTTTATTATTTACCAATCCTTTTCCAAACGACCACCCTGGATAACTTGCTGTTTCTTCACCTTATCCTGTACATCTTTCTCATCCTGCATCACCGACTTCAAAAGCTGTTCAGCATTCTCCTTTGACATCTGATTTTCTTGTGGCTGAGGAGGTTGCTGCTGTTGATCCTGGTTCTGCTGATCTTGTTGATTTTGGTCTTGTTTGTCTTTATCTTGTTCTTTTTCCTGCTCCTTTTTGTCCTGATTCTGATCTTGGTTCTGGTCTTGATTCTGCTGATTCTGTTCCTGATCTTTCAGCATTTTCTGAGCCAAAGCCAAGTTATAACGCGTCTCGTTATCTTTCGGATTATTACGTAGTGACTCTTTGTATGCTTCCACAGCTTTGGCATAATCCTTACCGGAGTGGAATATTACTCCCATATTATGATAGATTTGAGCAAGATTACCCTTATCTTTCTCCATTTTAGTGGCAGCAACAAACTGCTCCATAGCCTCCTGCAACTTATTCTGTTGCATAAGTGTATTACCCAGATTATACATGGATATCGCCGACTTCGGATTCACATCAATAGCTTTCCGATAATTCACTTCAGCATTTACATACGTACTATCTTTATAAGCACGGTTTCCCTTACGAATATAGTCGCGTTCTGCTTTCTGTGCAGAAACTGAAATAGCCGTCAGTAGCAGCAAGATAATTCCGATAGTTCTATTTCTCATCATCATACCTTTCTTCCTTTTTAAACAGATGGATATTACGGAATAACGGGTTTTTACGTTCCAAAATCAGCATTTCAGCCAACAACAGTAACAATATAATCCATGCAACAGCTTGGAATTGTTCGTTGAACTCTGTATAAACCTGTGTTTCCACATCCGCTTTTGCCATTTTATTAATCTCCTGAGCAATCACCTTTTGTGCAGCATTTGAATTGTCTACACGCACATAAATCCCATCTCCTGCCTGAGCTATTTCCTGACACATCTGCTCATTCAAGCGGGTTACAACCACGTTTCCATCACGGTCACGGCGGAAGTCATTGGTTCCTTCTACGGGGATAGGTGCACCATCAGGCATACCCACACCCAGAACACTGACTTGAATACCTTTTTCTGCAGCAGCCTTGGCAGCTTCCACAGCTCCGCCTTCATGGTTTTCACCGTCAGTAATAACGATGACGGCACGCCCTACTCCTTCCTGGGGTGTAAAACTGCGGGTAGCCAGATTAATAGCTGCACCGATAGCCGTACCCTGCTTGGATATCAACGACGGATTAATAGATTCCAAAAACATCTTGGCAGAAATATAATCGCTTGTAATAGGCAACTGTGTAAAGGCATCACCGGCAAACACAATCATACCTACCTTATCATTCTCCATTTTGTCAACCAACTGTGCTACCAGTCTCTTGGCTTTCTCCAGACGACTGGGTTGTACATCTTGTGCCAACATAGAGTTAGAGATATCCAACGCAATCATTACCTCTACTCCCTGGCGCTTCACAGTCTCCAGCTTGGAGCCAAACTGCGGACGCGCCAGCAATACAGCAAACAGTCCGATTGCAGCAAACACCAGCCAAAACTTCACATCCGGACGATATTTAGATACATCCGGCATCAACTGTGCCATTAGCACCGGATCGCCAAACTTGCGGATCGCTTTCCGTCTCCGATAATTGGAGTACAGGTAGAAAGCCGCCAAGAAAGGCAACAGGAGCAACAGGTATAAATATGTAGGTTCTTCAAATCGAAACATCTTTCTATGTACAATTTAGTAATTTACAATTAATGCATTGTTTTAAGGTATCTTCTTCAAGATAGAATTACGAAGCAATACTTCAAGTAACACGCACAAGAATGCCGCCAAAGCAAACCAACGGTATTCTTCCTGGCGCTTGCTGTATTCCTTCACATTCAACTTGGTTTTCTCCAACTTATCGATCTCCTCATATACCTCTTTCAGCTTAGAATTACTGGTAGCACGGAAATAATTACCTTCTGTGGTAGCCGCAATCTGCGTCAGTGTCTTTTCATCAATCTCCACCGGCATATTGACATACTGCACAGTGTTACCTACCGGATAAGGATACGGAGCCATTCCGTTTGTACCTACACCAATTGTATAAACCCGGATACCAAAACTCTTAGCTATTTCCGCCGCAGTCAGCGGAGATATATCTCCTTTATTATTTGTACCATCCGTCAACAGAATGATTACTTTAGACTTCGCTTTACTGTCTTTCAAGCGGGTAACGGCATTAGCAATACCCATACCGACTGCTGTTCCATCTTCAATAATACCACACTTAATGCCTTGAAACAGATTCAGAAGCACTGCATGATCCACCGTCAACGGACATTGCGTAAAACTTTCACCGGCAAATAAAGTTATACCGATATTATCATTGGGCCGACCATTGATAAACTCCGCAGCCACATCTTTAGCAGCTTCCAGACGATTCGGTTTCAAATCCTCTGCCAGCATACTGGTAGATACGTCGATGGCCATCATAATATCTATACCTTCAATTTCACTGTTTTGCCAGCTATTAGTAGTTTGAGGACGCGCCAACACTACGATAATCAATGCCAAGGCAATAATCCGTAACATAAAAGGCACATGCAACAAATAGTTCTTATAACTCTTCGGCGTATGAGCATATACACGAGCATCCGAAATCTGAAGTGTAGCTTCATTATTCCTCCGCTTCATAATATACCATACTATATAAGGTATAAGCAACAGCAGCAAAAACAAATATTCAATATTGGCAAAAACCATTGTATTTACTATTTAACAATTTACTATTTAAGATTGGAGTTACCCTTAAATTCTGCTACTACGCAAAATAATTGTATAATTGCATTCCAATATAAACGAACGAACCAATCAAGGCAACCGACAATACTACGATGCCTATGCCCAGCAATATTTTAGTACGCAATGAACGTTTCTCAATGATGGTAATTTCAGTGGGTTGCGGTTTTGCATTCTCCACTTCTTTCTCCTTGGTTTCATTGATAAATTCGATGGCATTGATCAGATTCGCATCATTTTCGTTCATCAACGGATTATGTTTAGCGAACTTCACCAAATCGGCAGTCTCAAAAAGAGAACGTAAATCTGCAATAGCTTCTTTATCTTGCATTTCAAGCAGCTTTTCTATAATCTCCGAAGAGGTCATTTCCAAAGCATTGAAACCAAAACGCTCTTTAATATACGTACGCAAAGTATCTGTCAATTCCGTGTAATACTCCTTCGGCTGTCCCTTTTGCCATACTTTTTCCCCTTTGATACGCTCTATTTCTTTCATCGCCATCTGATGCGGAGGTAACTTCGGTTCAACCTTTACCTTACGGATAATAGGTTTATTGTCACAGATACGCATGATCAGATAGATAAGTAATAATGCAATCGGAATAAGCAATATGCCACAGGTGATAATCCCATACCAATCTTCCCACACAAAAGGAGGTTGCATTACTGTCTTCGGACCAAAAAACTGTTCCGGATTCTCTGGATCCAATGGCACATTCATCGAATATACCTTCAGTGCCAATGCCTTCGAACGATATGCCTTATTATCCACCAATACTTCCATCGGTGGCAGATAATACAATGCCGAGTCGAATGATGTAACAGTATATTCCTGCGTAATCAGCATTCTTTTATCATCATTTATATACTGCGTATCCGGCTTTGCAACATCTATAATCTCCACACCGCTTACCAGTGTATCCGTATAAACAGGGAAAATAGCCCGTTTATCGGCATCCAAGGCTACCTGAAGTTTAATCTTCGCCTGGTCACCGATATAAATTTGCAGAGAGTCAATGGTAGCATCCACTGTTACCGACTGAGCCACTGCCTTGCCAGTCAACATCCCCAATAGGGTTATCAGAAATAGATATCTTTTCATTTTTCCGATTAATTTCGTTTCGCAAACAAATTCATCAATGCTTTGACATAGTCCTGATCGGTGCGTACCGACACATTATCGACATTGCTCTTAGTGAATGTTTCGTTCAGTTCCACCTGTTTATTCACCCACCAGTCGTGATGAGCACGACGAACAGCACGCGACGAAGTATCAATCCACTGCTCATGTCCGGTCTCAGCATCCTTTATTTTCATCAAACCGATAGCCGGCAGTTCCTCTACCCTGCGGTCATACACCTGGATAGCCACCATATCATGTTTCCGGTTGGCGATAGTCATTGCATTCTTAAAGTTCCCCTGATCAATGAAATCGGATAACAGGAAAGCTGTACAACGACGCTTCATTACGTTTGTCAGATATTCCAGTCCGAGCCGGATGTCAGTCCTCCGACTCTCTGCTTTAAAGTCAATCAGTTCGCGAATAATATATAAGATATGCTTACGCCCTTTCTTAGGCGGAATGAATTTCTCTATCCGGTCAGAGAAAAAGATAACCCCGATTTTATCGTTGTTTTGTATAGCCGAAAAAGCCAACGTTGCAGCTATTTCCGTCACCATATCCTTTTTCATCTGCTTCACCGTACCGAATTCCAAACTACCGGAAACATCCACCAGCAACATAACGGTCAGCTCGCGCTCTTCTTCGAACACCTTCACGTAAGGCTTATTGAAGCGAGCGGTCACGTTCCAGTCAATGTCGCGTATGTCATCGCCAAACTGATATTCGCGCACCTCGGAAAATGCCATACCCCTACCCTTGAAAGCCGAATGATACTGGCCGGCAAAGATATTGTTGGATAATCCGCGCGTCTTGATTTCAATCTGACGGACTTTTTTTAACAGTTCACTTGTTTCCATCTATATCGTTAAATAATTCCGTTAATAAATACCAGCAACGTTCTTTAAAAACGTTGGCAAGATTCTTTAAAAACGTTCACACCATTTATTAACAGGTCTCGGAAGACCTTTTTAAAAATGCTTACTTAATTAAGGTACTTCAACCTTATTCAGTATTTTGCTGATGATCTCGTCAGAAGTCAGGTTGCTGGCCTCTGCTTCATAAGTCAATCCGATACGATGACGCAATACGTCATGAGCCACGGCACGAACATCTTCAGGAATCACATAACCACGACGTTTGATGAAAGCATAAGTACGGGCAGCCAACGCCAGATTGATAGAGGCACGGGGAGAACCACCGAAACCAATCATATCTTTCAGTTCCTTCAGATCATATTTCTCCGGATAACGGGTAGCAAATACAATATCAACAATGTAGCGTTCAATCTTCTCATCCAGATATACCTGACGAACTACTTTACGTGCTTCAATAATCTCCTGAGCTTTCAGAATAGGCTTCACATTGAATTTATCGCCATTGATATTCTGGCGGATAATCATTTTTTCTTCTTCCATCTTCGGATAGTCGATAACCACTTTCAGCATGAAACGGTCCACCTGGGCTTCAGGCAGCGGATAAGTACCTTCCTGCTCAATAGGATTCTGTGTAGCAAGTACAAGGAAAGGTTCGGGCAACGGGAATGTTTCCGTACCAATAGTTACCTGACGTTCCTGCATCGCTTCCAGCAAAGCACTCTGTACCTTGGCCGGAGCACGGTTAATTTCATCTGCCAAAACGAAGTTGGCAAAAACAGGTCCTTTCTTTACTTGGAACGTTTCGTCTTTCTGACTGTAAACCATTGTACCGATAACGTCAGCAGGCAGCAAATCGGGAGTAAACTGTACACGACTGTATTGTGCATCGATCAATGAGGCAAGCGTCTTAATCGCCAATGTCTTTGCCAAACCGGGCACACCTTCTAATAATACGTGTCCATCAGACAGCAAACCGATTAACAATGACTCTACCAGATGTTTTTGTCCTACGATGATCTGGTCCATACCAGCAGTAAGGTTGGTAACAAAAGAACTTTGTCTTTCAATCCGCTCGTTCAGTTCGCGGATATCAATTGTTTCAGCCATAAATACTATTATTTTTATTGTTTAAATTCCATTGATTTCTCCAGTATGCTACTGGTAATTATTTTTTTCGCTCCCAAAAGTACAGGAATAAATTAACCATACCAACTAATTTTTATTAAAAAACAATTAGATTAAACTACTTTCATAGAGTTTAGTAGTTAACAATAGTTTCTGAAAAGAATTTCAAATTCGCAGACAGGAATAAATAGCAAATCACCCCTGCAAGTGAAGTATTATCAACTTGCAGGGGTGCAATATTTTCTTTTATTTCTTTTCGAGCTCCGGTATCTTGATTACAGTACCATACGGCACATGATCAGGATTCTTTATAACACCCGAATTATACTTCACAATATAGGGCCACAGGGCCTTAGTTCCGTAAAAGCGAAGTGCAACCTTTGTCAGAGTTTCTCCTTCCTGGATAGTATGAGTAGCTTTCGTACCTACAATCTTATAATTTACAGAGTCTGGCTCAAAAGGAGTTGCAGCAGCTTTCTTTGTCTCTTTTTTAGGAGCAGTAGCAGGAGTCTCCTGTTTTGCAACCGGCTTCGGCTCTTCAACAACTTTAGGAGTAACAACTTCTGCCACAGTATCTTTCTTCGCAACCACAGTTGTGGTATCTTTTCGAACAATACTATCCGTCAGAGCGACCGGAACGGCTGGTTTCTCTACTTTTTCATCAGCAACTTTCTCTGTTGGCGGTGGAGATATTCTGTCAAATAAATCCGGATAATACATAAAAGTAACAGCACCTACACATAATAATACAACAAGTATTACGATTCCAATGAAAAACTTCATCGTAGAACTATCTGCTCTATTCACAGGAGGTGATGGAGGTTCAGGAACTTCATAAGTAGGCACCAAATCTTCTTGATCCTTTTGTTCTGTCAGAGGTTCTTCTACGCACTCATTCACCGGAGTAATCACCTCTGCTACAGACTGTTTTACTTCTCCAGATAGAACGACAGGTGCCTCTACAAACTGTTCTGACTCTTCAATCTGAATGGCGGGTTCCGCCTGATCAACCTGAATTTCTTCATCCTGAACAAGTTGTTCTGTAGTTTCTATTACTTCTTCAACTACCTGAATATGTTCCTCAGCTACTACTACAGATTCTTCTTTAACAATTTCAGCAGTTTCCTCAATGATCTCAGTTGGTACTTCTACTACTTCCACAGGCTCCTCTACTGTTTCAGCTGATACTTCTATTGATTCTTCTACAGCCTCTATAGTTTCCTCTGAAACAACATCTGCCACTTCTGTATTAACGACAGACTTTTCTGATTCCACAAGCACCTCCTCTTTTTCCTCCTCTTCGGAATTATCCTCCACCTGTGTATCTTCTAACACGGTTTCATCATTCAATACCACAGTCTCAAAGTGAGAAAAAGGCTTGTTTATCAAGTCCTTCAAGGCAGGTTCCGGAGCAAATGAAACTTTTGTATGCCCCTGTATTTCAAATCGTTCCCCTGTATTTATATTTACGCTCTCACGACTCTCTACATCAATCAGTTTAAATGTGCCCAAGCCTCTAATCTTTACATACTTATCATTCTCCAGCGATTCTTCAATCAACTGAAAAAACTCTTTCACGAAGCTCTCGGCATCCGCCTTATCCATGCCATGTTTTTCTGCGAGCAATTCTATTAAATTCTGTATATTCAGCTTCTCATTCATATTTATGGAAGATTACTTGAGTAAAAGAAGATTACTTAAACTTATCTTTCAGAGCCGTGCTGGGTCTGTATGTTAATACTAATTTAGGTGGAACCAACATGCGTAATTTGGTTGTAGGATTGATAGTGATACGCTCCGCTTTCTTCTTTACCTCGAACGTACCGAAACTTTGTACAGAAATGGCATTTCCTTCTTGCAACTGTTGCGTCATATCCGACAGCAAAGATGCAATCAGTTCGGATGTGTCCTTTATGGTATATCCCAATCTTCGTGACAATTCTGAAGTAAATTCTTTATTATTCAAAATCCAGCTATTTTTATAAAGTTCGGTGCTATATTAGCAAAACTTCCGCACATACACAAATTCTTCAGGAAAATTATTTAAATAACTCGTCCAAAAAGATCGAAATCATCGGAATTTATAATCTCTACCTGGTAAAAGTTACCAATAAGCAATTTCTGTTTACCCTGTTCTATCAGAACTTCCGGATCTACTTCTGGGGAATCAAATTCCGTACGGCCAATATAATAATCTCCTTCCAAACGATCGATAATTACTTTAAGGCATTGACCGACCTTTGCTGCACTCTGTTCTGCCGAAATCCCTTGCTGAATTGACATCAACTCATCCAGGCGTGCTTGTTTCACTTCCTGAGGAATTTCATCCTCATAGTGTGCAGCAGCATAAGTACCTTCTTCTTCGGAATAAGTAAAAGCCCCCATTCTATCGAAACGAGCCTTACGAAGAAACTCTTTTAATTCCTCAAAATCAGCTTCCGTTTCTCCCGGATGTCCTACCATCAAAGTAGTGCGCAGATGAATACCCGGTACTTCTTTGCGGAATTGCTCTATCAGATGATAGGTTTCTTCCTGAGTCACATGTCGCCGCATCTTCTCCAGCACCGGATTACTGATATGCTGAAGGGCGATATCCATATACCTGCACACATTAGGACGTTCACGCATGACTCGGAATAAATCCATAGGAAAATGTGCCGGATAAGCATAATGCAGCCGAATCCACTCCACACCAGGGACTTCAGAAATACGTTCTATTAATTCGGGGAGCATTTGCTTCTTATATAAATCCACTCCATAATATGTCAATTCCTGAGCAATAACCTGAAACTCTTTCACTCCCTTACTTACCAAATAACGAACTTCATCCAAGATCTCTTCCATCGGACGTGAGACATGTTTTCCTGTAATAATAGGAATAGCACAATACGAACACTTCCGATCACAACCTTCTGATATTTTCAGATATGCGTAGTGCCTAGGAGTGGTAAGTGTACGTTCTATATGAAGCTCTTCGTGATATGCCTTACCAAGATCCTGCAACAACTCCACCCAGTTAAATTTACCATAAAATTTATCTACTTGTGGAATTTCGATAGCTAATTCTTTCAGATAACGCTCCGAAAGACATCCCATTACATATAATTTTTCTAAATCCCCTTCTTCCTTTGCCTGTGCAAATTCCAAAATCATATTGATGGACTCTTCCTTTGCATCACCGATGAAACCACAAGTATTGATCACTGCAATTTCTCCCTCAGGCTTTTCCGTATCATGAGTCACATGATATCCAGCTTCTTCTAATTGCCGCATCAAATGCTCCGAGTCCACTAGGTTTTTAGAACATCCTAACGTTATAATATCAATGGTTTTCCGCTTCATGCATTCTCTCCAAACAACGAATCAACAAATTCTTTCTTACGGAACACCTGCAGATCTTCCATACCTTCACCCAGACCAATGTATTTTACCGGTATTTTGAACTGATCGGAAATGCCAATAACAACTCCCCCTTTCGCAGTGCCATCTAATTTAGTAATAGCCATCGCAGTCACTTCCGTAGCCAATGTGAACTGTTTAGCCTGCTCAAATGCATTTTGCCCGGTGGAACCGTCCAAAACCAGCAAAACCTCATTAGGAGCATCAGGAACCACTTTCTTCATTACATTCTTTATCTTAGTCAACTCGTTCATCAAGCCAACTTTATTATGAAGACGTCCGGCAGTATCAATGATTACCACATCGGCATTATTAGCAACAGCAGAATTCAAAGTATCATAAGCCACAGAAGCTGGATCAGCGCCCATTTTTTGTTTGATTACAGGTACTCCTACCCGACTCCCCCAAATATCCAATTGTTCGACAGCTGCCGCACGGAAAGTATCTGCAGCACCCAGATAAACACTTTTACCAGCTTTTTTAAATTGATAAGCCAATTTACCAATAGTAGTCGTTTTACCGACTCCATTCACTCCCACTACCATAATAACGTAAGGTTTCTTCTCAATCGGAGCTTCAAAGTCATCCACATCATCTGAATTATTTTCCGTCAATAAGGCAGCGATTTCATCGCGCAAAATGGTGTTCAATTCTTGCGCATTCATATATTTCTCTGACGCAGCGCGTTTCTCTATACGTTGAATAATATTCAATGTCGTTTCCACACCTACATCCGATGTTATCAACACCTCTTCCAGATTATCAAGCACTTCATCATCCACTTTCGACTTTCCTGCCACAACACGGGCAATTTTTCCGAACACACTTTCCTTTGTCTTAGATAATCCTTTATCTAATGTTTCCTTTTTATCTTTTGAGAAAAAACTAAAAAATCCCATACTCTATCTATTAATACAATACATTATGCCACAAAGATATAACAAAGTAATGAAAGTACAGGGATAAAGTACAAAAAAAATCCCCTTATCGGAATACGATAAGAGGATTCTATATTCAAACGTCTTTCGACAGACTATCTTATTTCTTGAAAAAGTCTTGCACTTTTTCGTTCAATACCATCTGTTCATCAAAAGTGTAAGCACCAGTTTTGGGTGACTTAACCATCTTGATAACCTTTGTATAAGCACGACCTTCTTTAGAACCTTCGTGCAAACTTGCTACTGTTTTCTTTGCCATGGGTTATACTATTATTATTTAATTTCCTTGTGTACTGTTACTCTCTTCAGAATCGGGTTGTATTTCTTCAACTCCAATCTCTCGGTAGTGTTCTTTCTGTTCTTCGTTGTAATATAACGAGAAGTTCCCGGCATACCGCTATCCTTGTGTTCTGTGCATTCCAGAATCACCTGTACTCTGTTACCTTTTGCTTTCTTTGCCATAATCAGTATTCTCCTCTACTTTTAGCCAATTACTTTAATGCTTTTCCAATCACAATAACCTTTTGCTACTGCATCGTTCAAAGCAGCGTCCAGTCCTTTCTTGTTAATAATACGCAGACCGTTAGCACAAATGCTAAGGCTGATCCAACAATCTTGCTCTACATAGTAGAACTTTTTGTTAAACAAGTTCAAATCAAAGGTTCTCTTAGTTCTTCTCTTTGAGTGTGAAACATTGTTGCCAATCATGGCTTTCTTTCCGGTAATTTGACAAATCTTCGACATTTCTATCTTATTTTTATAGTTTTTATCTATACTTATTTCAAACAGAGCGCAAAGTAAGTACTTTTATCGATACCAAACAAGTTTTTCATAAAATAATTCACTGTCTGATAGCATTTTTCTTCATTTTAAGCATGTACAGAGCATCTTTAAAGCATTCTGAATAGCATTTTGCACATTCCTAGTTCTTCCGTCATCCCCCTCTTGTTTGAAAGTTACAATTTCATTTTTATAGGCAGCCGCAATCCACACTGTTCCGACAGGTTTTTCGGATGTACCTCCTCCCGGACCGGCAATCCCGGATGTGGCAACAGCACAATCTGTTTTCAACGCTTTCATCGCACCTTTCACCATTTCAATCACTGTTTCCTGACTGACGGCTCCATACCTTTCCAATGTTTCAGCAGAAACATGAAGCAGAGATATCTTTACCTCATTGGAATAAGCCACAATTCCCCCATTGAAGTATTCCGAACTTCCCGGAACAGAAGTCACTAAAGCAGCAACACCTCCTCCTGTACAACTTTCTGCGGTGGAAAGGGATAAATTCTTCGATTTTAGTAATTCACCGACTTCTTCTTCCAGTTTCATATACCTTATTATATATAATTTATATTTTTGTTCTATTTTTCCTGCTGATATTACCCGAACCGTGTCCGGACCGTATTTGCTCCGTATCTATAGCTTTGGAGCAGATACGGAGCAGGTACGGCCCAGACACGGACCGGGTGCGATGCGGACAAAGAAATGTTCTAAAACTCCTTTCACTTCAATGTGACACGCGAATAAGCCGGCGCATCTATCGAACAGAAATCCTTATCCTGATATTTAAAATAACCAGTAATGGCAATCATGGCAGCATTATCCGTTGTATAGCTGAATTTAGGGATAAATATCCTCCATCCATACTTTTCAGCATGTTCACGGAAAGCATTACGCAGGCCGTTATTAGCAGAAACCCCACCAGCCACGGCTACTTGCTTAATCTTATATTCCTTTGCAGCCTTACGAAGTTTGTCCATCAGAATATCTACAACAGTAGCTTCAAGTGAAGCAGCCAGATCAACCTTATGATGTTCGATGAAATCAGGATCTTCCTTCATCCAATCACGCAAAGAATACAAAAATGAGGTTTTCAAACCACTGAAACTATAATCTAATCCGGGAATATGAGGTTTACTGAAAGTAAAAGCCTTCGGATTGCCCTGGCGAGCCAGTTTATCAATAATCGGACCACCGGGATATCCCAGCCCCATCACTTTCGAACATTTATCAATAGCTTCCCCTGCAGCATCATCAATTGTCTGGCCCAAAATCTCCATGTCATTGTATGCCTTTACCAGGATAATCTGTGAATTTCCCCCTGATACAAGCAAGCAAAGGAAAGGAAATTCAGGTTGAATAGTATCCTCACCTTCTGCTTTAATAAAATGAGCTAACACATGTCCAGTCAAGTGATTAACATCAATCATTGGAACACCTAAGGAACGGGCAAAACCTTTGGCAAACGACACGCCCACCAACAAAGAACCCATCAACCCCGGTCCCCTTGTAAACGCCACCGCACTCAATTCTTCTTTAGTTACTCCGGCACGTTTTAATGCTTCATGAACCACTGGAACGATGTTTTGCTGATGTGCACGTGAAGCTAATTCGGGAACCACACCGCCATAGGCCTCATGCACCGCCTGACTGGAAACGACATTCGATAACAGATACCCATCTTTGATGACGGCAGCAGAGGTGTCGTCACAAGAGCTTTCTATTCCTAAAATTATTGTACTCATATCGTTATTTACGTTTAAACGCTGCAAAAGTAGTGATAAAAGTAGGATTGATAACGTATTATTTCATATTTTTGTTGGCTAATTCAAACAAACCGCCTATCAGAAAGTTAAAGAAGACAGTTCGCTGGGTGCTCGGTATTATACTTAGTTTGTATATCGGGACTATATTATTGTTGAACATTCCTTACGTTCAGCGACAAATATCTGTGCTCGTTGCGAACGAACTGACTAATGTACTGGGTACACAACTAACCATCGGGCGGATCAATATGGGACTACTGAACCGCATTATTATTGACGACTTATTGTTAAACGACCAGTCAGACAAGGAAATGCTAAAAGTATCCCGCCTTTCTGCAAAATTCGATATACTTCCCTTGTTCAAGGGCAAAGTATCGATCAGTAACGTACAGTTATTCGGTTTCAACATCAACCTGGAAAAAAAAACACCAGAAGACATACCTAACTTCCAGTTCGTACTCGATGCATTTGCCTCTAAAGATACCATCAAAAAGGAAAGTAATCTGGACATACGTATCAACTCGTTGCTGATACGACGCGGTAAGATGTCTTATAACGTATTGTCGGCAGAAGAGACACCCGGAAAATTCAATGCACAACATATACAGCTACGAAACATCATCGCCAATATCTCGTTGAAAGCGCTCCAAAATGACTCTGTCAATGCAGCTGTGAAGCGCCTAAGCATTGAAGAAGAAAATTCCGGTTTTGAGTTAAAAAAACTAAGTCTCAAGATTGTAGCAAACAATCAGAAAATGAGCATTGAGAACTTCGCGATTGATTTGCCGAATACTTCGCTTGCAATGGATACCATCCGCATGGAGTATGACAGTTTGGGAGCTTTTAGAAACTTTACCAATGATGTACGCTTTTCCTTGCGAATATTTCCTTCGGACATTACTCTTTGTGACCTCACCCCCTTTGTTCCGGCCTTTTTCCCTTTCAAGGAAAATTTGCAAGTGGCTTTGGAAGCTAACGGTACTATCAATCAGTTGAATTGTCCTCATCTGTCGATTACAGGAAACCAGCATTTTCATTTAAGGGGAGATGTTTCCTTACAAGACCTGTCGCATCCTCAGGATGCATTCGTATTCGGCAACCTTTCCAGTTTATATGCTGATCCGGAAGGCATTGCATTTTTCGTTCGCAATTTAAGTAAAAACTACGAAGGTGTTCCTCCGGTACTGCAACGCTTAGGCACCATTTCGTTTAATGGGGAAGTCTCGGGATATTTCACAGATATTGTAACTTATGGCCTGGTGCGTACCGATATAGGTTCTATCAAGACCGACTTAAAATTAAGTTCAAATAAAGAAAAAGGTTATTTTTCTTATTCGGGTGCAGTAAAGACTGAAGAGTTTGAGCTAGGCAATATGCTGGCAAACGACCAGTTAGGAAAGGTCACATTCAATCTCAAGGTCGAAGGCAATCACTACGAAAAGCAATATCCTTCCATAGTAATGAAGGGATTAATCGCTTCCATCGACTATAGCGATTATAACTATGAGAACATCACACTCGACGGAGAATATAAACAAGGCGGTTTCAACGGAAAGATAGCATTGGATGACGAAAACGGTTCTGTTCTGCTAAATGGTAGCATTAATACAGCCAGTCGTGTACCGACTTTTAATTTCCATGCCGATATCCGTAATGTACGCCCCCACGAGCTTCACCTGACACCTAAATATGAAGATACGGCAGTTTCTATTCAGTTAACGGCTGATTTCACCGGTGGTTCCATCGATGAAATGAATGGAGAGATCAATATTGACAGCCTGCAATTCACAGCACCCGATAGAAACTATTTTCTGGACAACTTAAAAATAACCGCCACTCGGGAAGACGAATCGCATAAACAATTAAAAATAGCCTCTAATTTCCTGAATGCAAGTATTGAAGGAGATTATTCCTATCGCACACTACCCGCCAGTGTACTGAACATCATGCGAAGATATATTCCTGCTCTAATATTGCCGGACAAAAAAAACATAGAAAGTGAGAACAACTTCCATTTCGACATAAATATCTTTAATACGGATTTATTCTCCACCATCTTTAATATTCCGGTTAAGGTCTATACACATTCTACCCTAAAAGGATACTTTAATGACAAAGCACAGCGCCTGCGAGTAGAAGGATATTTCCCGCGTCTGCGCTATGGAGACAAGTTCCTTGAATCGGGTATGATCTTGTGTGAGAATCCCGGTGATAAATTTCATGCACGTGTACGATTCAGTAATCGCAAACCGGAAGGTTCCATCAACGTATCGTTAGACGCACAAGCCAAAGATGACCTTATTCAGACCTCTCTGAATTGGGGAAACAGTAGCGCTGTCACATATAGTGGCAAATTAGCTGCTGCTACACATTTCATCCGCACACAAGCTGAGGATCAGAACAAAAAGCGTTCCCGCTCAAACAAGAGTATTCCGGCTTTGAAAACCGTCGTCGATGTTCAAAAAACGGATATTATCCTGAATGACACTTTATGGGAAATACATCCGTCAAAAGTGGTAATCGACTCCGGAAAGATATATATAGACGACTTTTATTTCAGCCATAAAGACCGATACCTGCGCATCAACGGAACTATCTCAAAACAACCTCAGGATACGGTACGCCTGGATTTAAAAGATATCAATATAGGCTACGTATTTGATATTGCCGACCTTGGAGTTAATTTTAAAGGAGAAGCTACTGGTCCTGCCTATGCCAGCGGAGTATTGGAGAAGCCTGTTATGTATACTGACCTTTTCATCCGGGGCCTTGGACTAAATGACGGTTTATTGGGCGATGCCAACATTCACGGAGAATGGCATCAGGAAGTAGAAGGTATCTATCTCGATGCCCATATCCATGAAAAAGATACAGCTAAAAGTCATGTATATGGCTACATATATCCCATAAAACCTAAAAGTGCGCTTGACTTACAGATTGAAGCTGACAACACCAATCTGAAATTCATAGAACACTACATGAGTAGTATCACACCTGAATTTAACGGACGTGCCAGCGGTCACGTACATTTCTATGGCAAATTCAAAGGGCTCACCATGGAAGGGCGCGTACTTGGCAATGCCTCCATGAAGGTAGACGTACTGAATACCACTTTCTTTATAAAAGACAGTATTCGCATAGAACCGAATGGACTGACTTTCCAAGATAACCGGATATTCGATACACAAGGCAATCAAGGACATGTAGACGGTTATCTGCATTATGAGCATTTCAAGAACCTGGAATACCGTTTCCAGTTTGGAGTGAACAACATGCTGGTAATGAATACGAAGGAGTCACTGGATTTTCCTTTTTATGGAACGGTATACGGAACGGGGAATGCCCTGATAGCAGGTAACGCAAGGGATGGAGTCAATATCGATGTAGCCATGACGACCAACCGGAATACCAACTTCGTATATATAAAGGATAATGTATCTTCAGCCGCCAGCAACCAATTCATCAAATTCGTGGATAAGACACCGCGCCGGGCTGTGCTGGATTCTATCAATCTGATTTCCGACTATGAACTGGCGCAACAAGAGATACAGCAGGAGGAAGAAAGTGACACGGATATCCGCCTGAACCTGCTCGTAGAAGCTACACCGGATGCAAGCATGAAGATAGTGATGGACCCCATCGCCGGTGATTACATCAGTGGACGAGGATCCGGAAATATCCGTACGGAATTTTATAACAAGGCTGACGATGTGAAGATGTTCGGTAATTATCGTATCAGCCAGGGAGTTTATAAATTCAGCCTGCAAGAGGTAATACGCAAGGACTTTACCATCAAAGATGGAAGCACTATCAGTTTCAACGGTCCTCCGTTGGATGCCACCATGGATATCCAAGCAAGTTATATGGTGAATTCCGCATCCTTGAATGACTTGGTGCCGAATGTAAGCAACTACGGAATTCCAACGAGTATCCGTGTAAACTGTATCATGAACCTGACGGGGCAACTAACTTCTCCGGACATCAAATTAAGTCTGGAAGTGCCTAATGAACGGGATGAAGTGCAAGCCCTTATCCGTAACTACATTTCAACGGACGAACAAATGAATATGCAGATTCTCTATCTGTTAGGTATCGGCAAATTCTATACACCCGAAAATGTAGATGCCACACAAAACTCGAATATGATGACTTCTGTGCTTTCATCCACCCTTTCGGGACAACTAAACAATGCACTTTCCAACATTATTAATAGTAACAACTGGAATATAGGTACCAACCTCAGCACTGGAGAAAAAGGCTGGACGGATATGGAATTCGAAGGAATGCTATCGGGGCAATTACTGAACAATCGTTTGCTTATCAATGGTAACTTCGGATACCGAGACAATCCGATGGCAAATACGAACTTTGTAGGAGACTTTGAAGCAGAATGGCTTGTGAACCGTAGCGGAGATATTCGCCTGAAAGCGTATAATGAGACGAACGACCGCTATTACACAAGGACCAATCTGACAACGCAAGGCATCGGTATCATTTTCAAGAAGGACTTCAACCGATGGAAAGAGCTTATGTTCTGGAATAAGTGGAGGTTGAAAAGACTGAGACGGGAAATGGAACAAAAAGAAGCGGAAAAGAACACCGAAGAGCAAACAGAAGAAACAGAAACCACCGCTACCCAAGCGGCAGCAAAAGCAAAAGAAAAGAGAGGGGGAAGTTAATTTTCCCCTTCTTTATTTTCATACAGGCTATTTTCTTATTCATATATCAATTTATAATCATTTACAAAGCCTATTCCTTCCGCTGTTTCTATACAGTTCAGCAACCGCCACTCACAACTGCGCACCCAGCTACGGAAGTTCTCTTCGGGTTGATACTCACTTTGGGCGAACTCCAATAAACGGTCTACCTCAAAATTATCGGAAATAATACCTGCTCCGCCGCGTGCTGCATCATAAGCATTACAATCCTGTTCGATATGCGCCGGTACCATCAGCAAAGGCTTACCCAGATACATAGCCTCGCAAACGGATTCAAAACCTGCCGTAGTGGCATACGCCCGGCAACCCGACATATAGCGAAGGAATTTTTCGTCATCCAACTGATGAAATGACAATGTTTCATCCATCCGGCACACTTCCGGCTCATCCGGTTTGTCCCAGAAGAAGTGCAAAGGCACTTCAGGGTGCTGCTCATGCCACTGGGAGATACTTTCTCCAAATCCGGCATTAACCATATAGCCGTGTACATACTCTCCGGAAGCAGCTTCACAACAAAGCACTTCGCGCCGCAGCAAAGGCGGTACCACACGTATATGTGCTTCTTCGTCCGTTTCCATCGGACGGAATGAGAGAGCCAGCTTCTCTTTAGCTCCGATACACGTGAGTCGCGTAAAAAAACGGAGCATCAGCAGGCTCACGGGATTCTTTTGGGGAAACTCAAAGTCATGATGCAGGAAAAGATATTGATGACCGACGCTGATCTGCGGTACCGAGGGACGGAAAAAGAGATAAGTCAAGCCCGTCAACAACTCATAAAAGTTGATTACGAGATCCGCATCAGTTTCATGGATACGCCGGTGAATATAACAGATGCTACGCAGATAAGCAGGAACCTGCATCAGATTATATGCGATACTGCGAGACATACTGACCCGCTTATTGGCAGGTGTAGGCAGAAAGTTCGGACTGAGAAAGCGTTTCACAGGTGCCTGTATGCTGCGGTTGAAGAAACCCGGCAGGCGACGGGTATTACTCTTCCCCACCAGTACTTCTACTACCTCGTGCCCGTTGCGCCGTAGAATTTCTTCCAGCGTGATGGCTTGCGTCAGATGACCGCGGCCCTCTCCTTGAACAATAAAAAGAACTTTCATCTTTATATTTATAATTTAGTAATTTACGATTTATAATTCACGATTTTAACTACAGAGGCGCTCTTCAGACTTTTCATTCATCAGCATATCCTCATACCGTAACACTTCCCAATTCCCCTCCTCATCCTCTACGAGTGCTGAAAGAGTTTCCACCCAGTCACCGGAGTTAAGGTAGTGTATATCATCATAATAAGTATTTGCCGGATGATGAATGTGCCCACAAATGATACCGTCGCATTTACGTGTACGGGCAAACTTCACCAGTTCCTCCTCAAAATCGGAAATATAAGAAACAGCGGATTTTACTTTTTGTTTAATCGCTTGTGACAAAGAATAATAAGGTTGTCCATGACGGGCACGATACACATTATAAATACGGTTCAGCCATAATAGAAATGTATATCCCACATCTCCCAACTGTGCCAGCCACTTCATCCGTGTAGTGACAGTATCAAAAATATCTCCGTGCGTCACAAAATAACGCCGGCCGTGACTCTCGTGAATGAAATCCCTTACAATCTTTATATTATAGAATGTCATCGGTGCCAACCCATCCAAGAAATCATCGTGGTTGCCACGAACATAGATCACTTCTGTTCCCTGCTTTTCCATCATCTTCATGATAACTTTGAAGAAATCCGTATGCTTTGCCTGCCACTTCCGGGTGCCGCCTTTGCTCAAGGCCCAGCCGTCAATAATGTCACCATTCAGTATCAATCGCCGGCAGTTGACGGATTTCAGGAAGTTGCTTACTTCAACAGTTTTTGAGTGAGAGGTACCCAAATGGATATCAGACAACACAATGGTAGAATAAAAAGTACGTAATCTCATAGTGTCTGTATTTTTAGTTGCAGGCAAAGGTCAGTTATTCGTATTACGCCGGTATGTAGAAAATATGACAAGTATCTTTCATTTTTTTCACTGAACTTCCTTATCTTTACAGAAGATAAGCTGCATCTCAACATAACTTTTTCATGCAAGCATGAAAGTTATACCTTCGATTTGCATTATCTTTACTCCCTCAAAAGAAACTCTCGTATGAAAAAGCCCGGAAATATCCTCATTGTCGATGATAACCGCGGTGTGCTCACCGCTGTGCAACTGCTGTTGAAACCCCATTTCGAAAAGATCATCACGCTCACTTCACCTATCACACTTACCTCTGTGTTGCGTGAAGAAACTCCATCGGTGGTGTTACTTGACATGAACTTTACATCAGGCATCAATACCGGAAACGAAGGATTATTCTGGTTGCAGGAGATCAAACGCCTTCGTCCCTCCTTGCCTGTGGTTCTTTTCACTGCTTATGGAGATATCGATCTTGCCGTGCGTGGCATTAAAGAAGGGGCTACAGACTTTATTGTCAAGCCATGGGATAATCAAAAGCTGGTGGAAACCTTACTGAATGCAGCCCAAGCCATTCATAATAAGAATAACGGTAAAAGTGCCTCGCCCGTAACCCCTGCCATGTATTGGGGAGAAAGTCCCATCATGCAGCAACTGCGCTCGCTGGTGGAGAAAGTCGCCATAACCAATGCAAATATCCTTATCACCGGAGAAAACGGTACGGGAAAAGAGATGCTGGCACGTGAAATTCATGCACTTTCTTCCCGCCGTACGAAAGAAATGATTGCCGTAGACATGGGAGCCATCACCGAAAGCCTTTTTGAGAGCGAGCTTTTCGGGCATACAAAAGGCTCTTTTACAGATGCATACGCTGACCGTCCCGGTAAGTTCGAAACAGCAGACCATAGCACACTGTTTCTCGATGAAATCGGCAATTTACCCTATCACCTGCAAGCCAAACTACTGACCGTATTGCAACGCCGCAGTATTGTCCGTGTAGGCAGCAACCTGCCTATCGCTGTCGACATCCGTCTGATTTGTGCCACCAACCGCAACCTGAACGAGATGGTACAACGCAATGAATTCCGTGAAGATTTGCTTTACCGCATCAATACTATCCATCTTGAAATTCCGCCTTTGCGCGAACGGCCGGAAGACATTCTTCCTCTTGCCGAACGCTTTATAACACGCTTCTGCAAGCAATATGACAAAGCATTATTACGGCTTTCCGATGCTGCCTGTACCAAATTGAAAACACATCCCTGGTACGGAAATATCCGCGAACTGGAGCATGCCATAGAGAAAGCAGTCATTATCTGCGACGGCAACGAACTGCCGGCAGAACTGTTCCAGCTGCCTAAGCGTCCCGAAACCTCACGCACCGGAAGCGATGCCGGTACAGAAGCAGCCACCCTTGAAGAAATGGAACGGAAAATGATACAGAAAGCTTTGGATACCTGTAACGGTAATCTATCCGCTGTTGCCGCACAACTCGGCATCACCCGGCAGACTCTCTATAACAAAATGAAAAAGTTCGGATTATGAAACATTACTACCGATACATCACCGACCGCTACCTTTTCCGTATCGTCATCTCTCTCCTGTTGGCGGGAGCTGTCACGGTATCCATTATTTATAAAGACCTTCTATGGATCGCCACCTCTTCCTTGCTGCTGCTGACGAGTCTGCGCTGGCAATGGAAACTGTATCGTCGACATACACAGAAGGTTCTGTTTCTGCTCGATGCCATTGAAAACAACGATGCATCCATCCATTTCTCCGAGCACGAAGATATTCCGGACAACCATATTGTAAACCAGGCCCTGAACCGTGTTGCTTCTATATTATATAATGTAAAGAGTGAAACAGCACAACAGGAAAAGTATTACGAACTCATTCTCGACTGCATCAATACCGGTATCCTGGTACTGAACGATGCAGGTGCTGTTTACCAGAAAAATAACGAAGCCCTCCGCCTGTTAGGCCTGGAAGTCTTCACCCATGTCAGCCAACTTAACCGTATTGATGCAAACCTTATGGGACTTTTCGCCCATTGCCGCCCCGGAGATAAGTTGCAAACCCGCCTGTCCAACGAACGCGGCACAGTCAATCTCTCCATCCGCGTCTCCGACATAACCATCCGTGAGGAGCATTTCCGCATCCTTGCCCTGAATGATATCAATAACGAACTGGATGAAAAGGAAATTGACTCTTGGATACGCCTGACCCGTGTACTGACACATGAAATTATGAATTCCGTCACTCCTATCACTTCACTGAGCGATACATTGCTGACGCTGATACAAGGAAGCGAAGAATTAAAAGCGAAAAGTGAATCCATTTCTTCCTACAAAGAAACTGCTGACGAAATCCGCAATGGCCTGCACACCATCAGCACCACGGGCAAAGGACTTCTCTCTTTTGTAGAAAATTACCGCCGTTTCACCCGTATCCCCAAACCGGAACCTTCCTTGTTCTACGTCAAAGGTTTTATCAACCGCATGGTGGAACTGGCACGGCATCAATATCCTGATTCCCATATCACTTTCCACTCCCACATCACTCCGGATGACCTTATTCTTTATGCAGATGAGAACCTTATCTCACAGGTACTCATCAACTTATTGAAAAATGCCATTCAGGCCATCGAAGCAGCAGAAATTCCGGAAGGCATCATCACCTTACACGCTTATTGCAATGAAAATGAAGCCGTACTCATCGAAGTATCCAATAACGGTCCTGCCATTCCTCCTGAAGTAGCAGAACACATTTTCATACCTTTCTTCACCACAAAAGAAGGTGGCAGCGGCATCGGTTTGAGTATTTCCCGTCAAATTATGCGCCTGTCAGGTGGCAGCCTTTCCCTGCATCCCGGAAAGGAAACTATGTTTGTGCTAAAATTCAATTAAGAAAATTTGTAATGAAGGATTATATGAAAAGAAAGTAAAATTCAATCTGAACATTTTACACCTTGCAATTGTTTAAAAATAGACGTAACTTCGCTTTGCGATAACTAAATCCTTGAATAAACAACTTAAATAATACCTAATTTATGATTTTTACAGCAGAAAACATTCTTTTAATTGGTTCTATCTTACTTTTCATTAGTATTATTGTCGGTAAGACCGGCTATCGATTCGGAGTCCCTGCCCTGTTACTGTTCCTTGTCGTCGGCATGATTTTCGGTAGCGATGGTTTCGGACTACAGTTTCATAACGCTAAAGAAGCACAATTTATTGGTATGGTTGCTCTTAGCGTTATTTTGTTTTCCGGCGGTATGGATACTAAATTCAGCGAAATTAAACCGATTCTTGTTCCGGGCATTGTCCTCTCCACATTCGGCGTACTGCTTACCGCCGTCTTTACAGGATTCTTCATCTGGTGGATCTCCGGCATGAGTTGGTCAAATATTTATCTTCCTATCACTACATCCCTACTACTTGCCTCCACCATGTCATCTACTGATTCCGCTTCTGTATTTGCCATCTTGCGTTCGCAGAAAATGAATCTGAAACATAACCTTCGTCCCATGCTGGAACTTGAAAGTGGTAGTAATGACCCCATGGCTTACATGCTTACCATCGTGCTGATACAGTTCATACAATCCGGTGGAATGGGTATTGCAGGTATCTTCGGTTCATTCGTTATCCAATTTATAGTAGGTGCGGCTGCCGGATACCTTCTCGGCAAACTTGCCATCCTCATGCTGAATAAACTCAACATTGATAATCAGGCCCTTTATCCCATCCTTTTGCTTGCATTTGTATTTTTCACTTTCGCCATTACCGATCTTCTGAAAGGAAATGGTTACCTCGCCGTTTACATTGCCGGTATTATGGTAGGTAACAACAAGATAATGCATCGCAAAGAGATTTATACCTTCATGGATGGATTGACTTGGCTGTTCCAAATCATCATGTTCCTTTGCCTCGGTTTGTTGGTAAATCCTCACGAATTACTCGATATCGCTTTGGTAGCAACGCTTATCGGTGTATTTATGATTGTTATTGGTCGTCCGCTCAGTGTCTTCCTCTGCTTGCTGCCTTTCGGTAAGAAGCTTACAAACCGTTCGCGACTCTTCGTTTCCTGGGTAGGTTTGCGCGGAGCAGTGCCTATCATCTTCGCCACTTATCCGGTAGTAGCGCAAGTACCGGGTGCCGACGTGATCTTCAATATCGTATTCTTTATCACGATTGTTTCTCTCGTTATCCAAGGTACTACCGTTTCCTTAGCTGCCCGCTTACTGAAACTTTCTACTCCACTGGAGAAGACCGGTAATGAATTCGGTGTGGAATTGCCCGAAGAAATAGACAGTGATCTCAGTGATATGACCGTTACCACGGAGATGCTGGAAGAAGGCGATACCCTGAAGGATATCACTCTGCCTAATGGAGCACTCGTAATGATTGTGAAACGAGGCACGGAGTTCCTGATACCGAACGGATCGCTGAAATTACATTTGGGGGATAAGTTGTTGCTGATTTCGGATAAGAAGAGTAGTGATTAATATGTGTGTACTTTTTCTTTCGTTTGCCCGAAAGAAAAAGATACCAAAAAGAAAGGGCACGGGCTACGTCTACGGTGCTACTCCGATACTGCCATGCGCAGACGGGGCTCGAACTCGCTACGCTCAAACAGATCGCCCCTTACCTGCGCCTGACAATATCTCCGCCTAACGCACCTACGCCTATGCCCGAAGGCTGCGCGGTAGAGTGTTGCGCGATATTCCCCCATTTACACCGAATGGTCTCCCGGCCTCACTGTAGGGGCGTTAAGCGTAGAAAGTGTTTTCGGCGTTAAGAAGGGCAGGCTGTTTGAGCGAAGCGAGTTCCTGCCCTTTAGCTGAAAATACTTTCGGAGTAGCCCCGGAAGTGCAGCCTTGATCTTTTCTTTGGTATCTTTCTTTTGCATCAAGGCAAAAGAAAGTACAATTGGTTATTTTTTCTTTTTCTTTCGCCTCCCACCAAAGAATAAATATATAAACTTGCACGACATCACATTTAGCTCTATATTTGCGCAGTTTTAACTAAAGTGTGCAAATTTAACAGATGGAACAGGAACAACACTTCATTGATTACATTGAACAAAGCATCATTCGGAACTGGAACTTAAACGCCTTGACTGACTACAAAGGTGCTACTCTCCAATATAAAGACGTGGCTCGCAAGATTGCAAAATTCCATATTGTACTGGAAAGTGCCGGTATCCAGCCGGGTGATAAAATTGCCGTCTGCGGTCGTAACAGTGCACACTGGGCAGTTACTTTCCTGGCAACCATCACTTATGGAGCTGTTATTGTGCCTATCCTTCACGAATTTAAAGCGGATAATATACATAATATTGTCAATCACTCAGAAGCCAGACTGCTTTTTGTGGGAGACCAGGTATGGGAAAACCTGAATGAAGACGCCATGCCGCAATTGCTGGGCGTTATTCTGATGACTGAATTCACCCCTGTAGTTTGTCGCGACAAACGATTGATGGAAGCTTTCGAGCACCGCAATACTCTCTACGGACAACGCTATCCTAAAAACTTCCGTCCCGAACACATCTGCTATCGGAAGGATGAACCGGAAGAACTTGCCATCATTAACTATACCTCCGGTACTACCGGATATTCCAAAGGTGTTATGCTCCCCTATCGCAGCCTTTGGTCCAACGTGAATTACTGCCATGAGATGCTTCCGGTGAAACCGGGCGATAATATGGTTGCCATGCTTCCTATGGGACATGTGTTCGGAATGACTTACGATTTCCTTTACGGTTTTTCAGCCGGGGCACACCTCTACTTCCTTACTCGTATGCCGACTCCTAAAATTATCGCACAGTCTTTCGCTGAAATCAAACCACGTGTCATCTCATGCGTGCCTCTGATTGTAGAAAAGATTATCAAGAAGAATATTCTGCCTCGTGTAGATAATAAAATAGGTAAGTTACTGCTTCGTCTTCCTATCATCAATGACAAGATCAGAGCTCTTGCACGCAAAGAAGCAATGGAAATATTCGGCGGTAACTTCGATGAAATTATCATTGGTGGAGCCCCGTTCAATGCAGAAGTCGAGCGCTTTCTCAAACAGATAGGCTTCCCCTACACCATCGCTTACGGTATGACGGAATGTGGTCCTATCATCTGTTCCAGCCGCTGGGAAACCCTGAAGCTGGCATCATGCGGTAAGGCAACCACACGCATGGAAGTGAAGATCGATTCGTCTGATCCGGAAAAGGTGGCGGGAGAAATCATTTGTCGGGGTACCAACCTGATGCTGGGATATTATAAGAACCCGGAAGCAACCTCACAAATCATTGACGTAAATGGCTGGCTGCATACAGGCGATTTAGGCACAATGGATGCCGAAGGTTATGTAACCGTGCGCGGACGCAGCAAGAATATGTTGCTCACTTCCAGCGGACAAAACATCTACCCGGAAGAGATTGAAAGCAAACTGAATAATATGCCTTACGTTTCCGAGTCGCTCATTGTGTTGCAAAAAGAAAAATTGGTAGCACTGATTTATCCGGACTTTGACGATGCATTTGCCAATGGACTGCAACAAACGGATGTAGAGCGTATGATGGAAGCTAACCGTAACGAACTTAACCAGCAATTACCGGCTTATTGCCAGATATCAAAGGTGAAGATACATTTTGAGGAGTTTGAAAAGACAGCCAAAAAATCTATTAAACGGTTTATGTATCAGGAGGCTAAAGGTTAACAAAGATATAAGATTAAGTCTATATTTTTAATTAATGTTATAGAACATACTTTTTTATTTGGATAATTTGCAGTTATCCTGAAAGTACGTATATTTGCACTGTGTTTTTCATAGTATTAGATTTAAGGTTAACAAAGGTTGGAGTACAGCGGTACTCCTTTTTTTATGCCCGTACGTTTCCTACCTCTCACGTACATACATCTTTTTCTCCGGTCCTACTCCTTTCACCGTAACCTTTTTCCAATGTGCAGGAAGTACGGAAGATAATTGCTCCACACCGCCATCCGTTATCTGCAATCCACAGAAGCCATTTATAACAGCTTGCAGTAATCCGCCTGCTCCCGTCATAAAGTAAGGATTATCACTGGTGGGCGTTTCCGCCAATACACCGAAAGGAGCACGCAAGTTCGGCTGATAGCAACGGCAGAACATCTCATAGGCACGCTTCGCATCCCCCATCCGGGCATACTGCACACAGAATACGGAATAAGACATGGCCGGACCATTCTGCGGATCAATCTTATCGACATAATATTCCATATCCTTCTTTTGCGATTCAGCATCCCCGACAAAATACAATGGATATCCCAATAAATTCACATCCGCCTGCTTTATCATCTCACCGTTGTATGTGGCATGCTCACGAGTGACTCCATCCTTAAAACGAAGAATACGGATGCCCTTGCCCACTTCTTCCCATATTTCCGGAACAGGCTCATTACATATCCTTGCCGCCTCACAAGCATATTCCAAAGCCCGGATAGTCGCACCGTTCGTGAAAGCATTATCATCCACCCCATTTGCATATTCATCGGCTCCCACTACATTGCAAATGGAGTAAGAACCGTCATCATTACGCGTCACACGGCTTACCCAAAAGTCAGCAACCGCTTTCATCAGCGGAAATGCTTTCATCCGCAGCCACTGTCCGTCACGGGTAAGGCAATAATAATTCCAGCAGGCAATACTGATGTCCGCAGTGATATGATGTTCCAGAGGACCTGTCAAAGCAAAAGTAGGAGTCGATTCTTCCCCGTAATCATCACTCTCCCAAGGAAACATAGCTCCCTTGAAACCGTATGCCATTGCTTTCTTGCGGGCAGCCATCAAGCGGTCAATACGATAATCGATCATAGATTCGGCAATTCCCTTATTCAGCAACAGCATCGGGGGAAACATCCAAAGTTCCGAATCCCAGAATATATGTCCATTGTAACCTTGCGAAGAAAGTCCCATGGGCGGGATGCTCAATCCGCTTCCTTCCCTGCAAGAAGAATAAAGGTTGAAAAGTGCAAACCGAACCGCCCGTTGTGCTTCATCATCCCCTTCTATCAAGATATCGCTTTCCCACAATTCATTCCAAAGACTACGATGTGCAGCCATCAGTGAAGTTGTACCTTCATGAATAGCATAAATCACCTGTCGTTCAGCCTCATTATACGGATCGCTAAAGTCACGGGCGGAGCATACAGAACCCACCAAGGCAAAAGACATCTGCTCTCCTTTCTTCAGATTCAACACGAAAGACATCTCTTTAGTCACTTCATCATAAAGAGGCTCCTGTGCTGCTCCCTTATTAAAAATAAAAGCGGAAGAAGCGGAAACTTTTTGTTGCCGATGAGCAGATACAGCATAAGATTGCAGCATATACATTTGTGTATCATCCGCCCTCATTTTCCGGAAGCGCTGTGTCGGCTGACTGTATTCTTGGGGAATATCCATCCGGGCAGCAACTTTCAGGGATACATCGGACAGAGCTTTCACATCCACACGGATAAGCCCCGCATAAGGCATATTTCTTAAAGCGCAAATGCTATAACCCACATCAACTTTTCCGGCTGCCCGGAAACTGCTGCTATGAGTTGCTTCTTTCATATCAACACACTGCTTCCAGTTTGTGATACATTCCGTATTCACCTCTTTTCCATCTACATCCATCGACATCAGGAAAGGATTGATTCCTTTCAACACGCGGCTTACCCCCTGAGGACCATCCGTATCGAACACATGATTCAGTATCACCTGTCGCACTGAGAAAGGTTCTTTCCAGGGAAGAATACCGATTCCGCCATTCGCCATAGGGGCGCCTACATAAGGAGCATTTATATCAGAAGCATGAAGTTGCCACAAAGTGTCATCTTCTCCTTTCACCATCTGCACAAAGAAAAAAACAAGTAGAAAGAAACAGGAAATGCGTGCTTTCATAATCAATATGGAATTATAGTTTTCTATGCAAAAATAAGTAAAATCCTCAATAATCCGGCAATCAATTGTTATCTTTACTTCCAAACCAAAACTCTGTTATCATGGATATACATACTTTTATGACTAATTATCGGGAAGCATTTGGTGAACGTGCCGAACTTCCCATCGCCTTCTGGTACTCTGACAAACAGGAAAGCGAAACAGAAAAAATTGGCGGTTGCTTCTTCAAGGGCCTCCAACAGGTAAGAGAAGGTAAAACCATCAGCCTGAACAGCGACGTCATAGGATGTGGCGGCGGAAAATTCTACACCGGCTTCACGGAAATGCCGATACACGTACCTAACTTCGTATCTCTGAAAGAGAAGTACAAAAAGACTCCTGAAATGGTAATAAATTACATAGAGCAACTCCAAGTGCAACGCACGGAAAAGGCTTACCTGCATTTTGCCCGGATTGATAAGATTACTTCTTTCGATCATTTAGAAGGTTTGCTATTCCTTGCCACGCCCGATATTTTGTCGGGACTTGTCACATGGGCTTCTTACGATACGGAAGCATTTGATGCCGTAATCACACCGTTTGGGTCCGGTTGCAGCTCCGTTGTAAGTTTTGCTGTTACTGAAAACCAAAAAGGGAGCAAACGCTGTATCCTCGGCTTCTTCGATCCGTCCGTGCGTCCCCACTTTGAGGCCAATTTGTTGAGCTTCACTATTCCCATGTCCCGTTTCAAAGAGATGTATCACACCATGCGCGAAAGTTGCCTGTTCGATACACATGCCTGGGGAAAGATAAAAGAGCGTATCAACGAATAAAACCCTGAAAAAAAGTAAAGAAACAATGCCTAACTTTTAATTAGTGTTATAAAAACACTTATATTAGTCTAATCATTTGGAAATACGCAGAATATCCATACCTTTGCACTGTGTTTTTCATAGTATTAGATTTAAGGTTAACAAAGGTTGGAGTACAGCGGTACTCCTTTTTTTATGTCCATACGTTTGGAATATCCTCGCAAAAGGCTTTTCTTTGTGGTAATACTTTAAAATAATAATGCCATGAAAAGAACACTGTTACTCATCAATCTTCTTCTACTCTCTGTATGTGTATTCCCGCAAGAGAATATCGAAGTAAACTATGCTACTATTAAAAAGTATGTGGAAAACCAGTCGGATGATTACCTACAGCTGATTGAACGCTTTGAAGCTAATGACAGCTTATTATCCTTAAACGATTACGCGCTAATCTACTACGGTCATTCTTTCACTCCAAAATACAAAGGAAGTATGGAGCTTTGGAAAGAGCTTGAGACGCTAATGGAAGAAAAGAAATGGGAAGAAGCCTATACCCTATTAAAAGAATGCCGGAAAAAGAATCCTGTATCTCTTAAATTACTCATTTATGCCGTGAATCTGGCGAGTGAGTTACGAAGAGAAGAAGAAGTTCAGGCTTATATAGATAAATACATAAAACTTTCCTCTGCCATCATCTCCAGTGGAGATGGCACAAGCGAAGATACAGCATTTAAAGTCATCAGCGTCAATGATGAATATCAGATATTAAACAATGTCTTCAAAGTAGAAGGACTGAAGCAACAATCATTGGTGAACAAGTGCGACCTGATGGAATTTGAAAGCAGCCCATACTATGAGGGCACTCAAATCTACTTCGATATCAGCCGCTCACTGGACTATATGAAAGATTTATTCAAATAAAAATATCCCCTTCCTCCACTCCTAATTACCGTACTTGGTGATCGGAGAGCTGAGGAAGGGGATTTTTATCTATCAGATATTCCGGTTTATCAGATATTACCGGATAGCTTTTTCAATCCTTTCAATTCCTCCTTATCTTTCACCTCCATAATGCTGATGGCATAACCACCACCCGGAGCCGCTTTCAATTTCAACACAGTCTTAGGAGAAACAATCCCTTTGCGGATTACGTAAGCCTGCGGATTCGTTTTATAATCGGCATCCTTTGCGTCCGCATAAACAGTAGCTATATACTGTTTATCAGCATCCAGAAAATCCAGTTTCAGAGTAGAAGCATGTCCCTGCTCACTGCTGGTACAACCTATAAACCAATCATTCGTACCTTTCGCCTTACGGGCAGCCGTGATATAGCGTCCCGGTTCTGCTTCCAGGTATCGGCTGTCATCCCAGTCCAGAGCCACATCTTTAATGAATTGGAAAGCATCCATAAAGCGTTCATAGTTCTCAGGCAGATCAGCTGCCATTTGCAGAGGGCTGTACATCGTGACATAGAGAGCCAACTGACGCGCCAATGTAGAGTTTACATGAGCGTGACTATTCGGATTCAGTTTATTCATATCCATTTCAAAGACACCCGGCGTATAATCCATCGGTCCGCCTTGCAGACGGGTAAAAGGAAGAATGGTCGTATGGAAAGGCTTGCTGCCTCCGAAAGCTTCATATTCCGTGCCACGGGCAGATTCATTTCCTATCAGATTCGGATACGTACGGCACAAACCAGTGGGGCGTACCGCCTCGTGGGCATTCACCATAATCTTATGCTTGGCAGCTTCGGTCACGGCATACAGGTAATGATTGTTCATCCACTGCCCATAATGATATTCGCCGCGCGGAATGATATTGCCCACATAACCGCTTTTCACGGAATTGTAACCGTATTGATTCATCAAGTCATAGGCAGCCTCCATGTGGCGTTCGTAGTTGCGTGCGGAAGCCGATGTCTCATGATGCATCATCAGTTTGACACCTTTGGAGTGAGCATACTCATTCAGGTATTTGATGTCAAAATCAGGATATGGAGTGAGAAAGTCGAAAACATAATCCTTGCTGTTGCCGAACCAGTCTTCCCAACCGGTATTCCAGCCTTCTACCAATACCTGGTCGAAACCATGCTCCGCAGCAAAATCAATGTACTTCTTTACATTCTCCGTATTGGCGGGGTGAATACCATTCGGTTTCACTTTCGTATAATCCGTTTCATCCAGTTTTACGGAAGGAAGATCAAATGTATAAGCCCACGGCTTGCCTGCCGCAATCATTTCCCACCATACGCCTACATACTTCACAGGCTTAATCCAGGAAGTATCCTCATACTTGCAAGGATCATTCAGATTCAGTATCAGATTGGAAGCCAGCATTTCACGGGCATCATCACTGACTATCACCGTACGCCACGGAGTGTGACAAGGTGACTGCATATACCCTTTATCGCCCTGTGCATCCGGCGTCAGCCAGGATTCAAAGATAAGATTCTTATCATCCAGATTCAGATGCATGCACGAATAATCCACCAAAGCAGCTTCATGGAGATTGAGATAGATTCCGTCTGCTGTTTTCATCTGGAGGGAAGTCTGTACACCTGTCGGCGAAAACTGGTTTTGTGACGCATTATCAGTAATGGCTCCCTGCATCAAACCACGAATTTCCGAAAGTTTGGATTCCGTATAATCATATTCCTGAGTATCGTAATCACCGGGAATCCACCAGGCGGTATGATCGCCCGTCATAGCAAACTGGGTATGTTCGTCCTTAATCACGAAGTAAACCAAATTCTTCTGTTGCGGAAACTCATAACGGAATCCTACACCATCATCATATACACGAAAACGAAGGTTCATATAACGATCCGTGGCGGGCTGTTTCAATTCAACCAGCAATTCGTTGTAGTGATTACGAATATCTTTCGTCTCTCCCCACACCGGTTGCCAGGTTTCGTCGAAGGTAGAGGTAGAAGCTTTCAGGACTTCAAAACCATCCAGCAGATTATTGGCATTCTTCAATTCCAGTCCCAAGGTGCTGGGCTTAATCACGGATTTCCCTTTATACTCCACCTGATAGGTCGGAGCGCCATTCTTTGATAATTCAAAATCCAGCTTCACCTGGCCCGAAGGAGACGACACTCCTTCCGCTTTCCCCGCTAAGGCAAAAAGAAGACAAATTGCGCTAAGCATTAACTTTCTCATAACTATACTTTTTATGGTTGGTATTAATAAATAAATTCAATCGTGTGTTTCACCCCGTCATCCGGCAATCTCAACATACAAAGATTCTGTTTCTTATCCGGACACCATGCAGTAACCTTGAACTCCGTTTCCATTCCTTCATTCAGTTTTTCCGCTTTCATCTTCCTTACTTTCTGTCCGTCAATAAGCGCTTCCTTCGGCATCTGCCCGGTATAAATGCAAAACATCAGGTTGCGTTCTCCCGGAAGGGCATACTTCTCTCCCGCCCTTTCCCCGATTTCGAGCACATATCCCTTTTCCGTTGTCCGGCAAGATACAGGAGTACGCATAAATTCCCCACGCTGATACCCCAGATCAGTTCCTGCATCTTCATACAGGGAAAAAGACGTTTCACCGCCCGCCGCAGCCGGAAATACCTCAAATGTAATCGGATAAACTGCTTTCTCATCCGTATAACTCATCACAGGCATCTGAGGGATGATACTTCCTTTCCGCACAAACATAGGAATAATATTCAGCGGAGCATTTGCCGTAGTCCACTGTTCGCCGCTATATTCCGTGCGCTTGTCATTATAATCAATCCAAGTACCTTCGGGCAGATAAACATTCTTATTAGTTGCCCCCTTCTTCACCACCGGAGCTACCAGCAGTTCGCTACCAAACATGAATTGTGCATCCGTAGAGACTGTTTCCAAATCCGCCGGATATTCCATAAACATGGGGCGCATAATCGGCAAACCCGTTTCATACGCTTCGCGGGCATAAGTATAAATATAAGGCAGCAAGCGATATTTCATTTCTATGGCAGCTTTAACGTTTTTCTCCGCTTCCTCCCCAAAGAGCCACGGTTCTACCGCCACATCTCCTTCATGGTGAATACGGCTCAGAGGATTGAACGCTCCCAACTGTACCCAACGGGTATAAAGTTCCGCCATAGCGGGATAATCTTCAATATCCCCGCAATAACCTGAAATGTCACATGCCACGAAAGGAATCACACCCAGTCCGGCAGATAAAAGTACCGGGATCTGATTAGCCATCTGTCCCCAGCCTTGCAACACATCATCTCCATTGCCGCAATCTCCGGTCCAGCCGAAGGTGTAACGCTGCAATCCTGCATAGGCGGCACGTGTCATCTGGAAGACACGAAGATCCGGATTCCGTTTCTCAAACTGTTCTTTTACCACCTTGTCCCAAGTCAGACCATACACGTTATGAATTTCATCGTGCATACCCAGGTGGTGTTTCATTACAAGACGTTCCGTTTGTTCCTCATTGCTCCAGGCAGGTTCACCCATATCCGTCCAGAAGCCGGCAATGCCGTCATCTATCGGTTTCTGCTGATAGGCTCCCCACCAGTCCGCCACTTCGGGAATGGTAAAGTCCACCACACCGCAGTTGCCACCCCACGGCCAGGGCATATCATAGCTCTTACCCGTAGTGGAGTCTTTCACCAGATAACCCAAGCGGTCCGCTTCTTCCCATTGTTTTTTATTAACCTGAGAGATAACCGGGTCTTGCGAAACAATCACCTTGAAGCCCATCCCTTTCAAGTCGGCAAGCATCTTCTTCGGATTCTGATAGTTTTCTTTCCGCCAGTTGAAGTCCTGTAGGTATTGTGTCCAGCCTATATCCTGATAGATGATATCGCAAGGAATACCACGCTTACGGTATCCTTCGGCTATTTCATAAGAGAGCTTCTCGGTAGTCAGCAGGCCGCGGCATTGTGCAAAGCCCAGCGCCCACTTCGGAGGCATGATGGGTTGTCCGGTCAATGCGACATACTGTTTCATGATTTCCTTATAATCCTTACCGAAGATGAAGTAGTAAATCATCTCCCCACCAGGAGCTTCAAAGCTGTAATAATCACGGCTCTCAGTGCCGAATTTGAATTCTGTCTTATACGTGTTATCCAGAAATATACCATAGCGATAACTGCTCATAAAGAAAGGGATACTCTTGTACAGGGGATCTTCCACAACGCTGTAACAAGGTTTATCACTGTTCCACATCTTATAAGATTCGCCTCGGCGGTCCAGCTTGCCGGTCTTCTCACCCAAACCGAAGAAATGCTCATCCCGGCGCAGGGTCTTATACTCCACTTTACGCTCTCCATCGCTGATATGCCCCTTGTCGGCATAATCGCTGAACAAGAGCTTCTGATACTTGTCGAATATCTGCAAGCTGAACGGAGCCTTGTTGACGCGGATACGCAGTTTAGGCGTAAATATCTCATAGCAGGCATTCTGTTCGTCCACCCGGACAGTGCCTACATCTTCCAATTCTTCATTAATCACCGCAAAGGAAGGATTTCCCCGCTGCAACTTACCGTCCGGCGAAAACCAGACGCGCACAACGGAGGGACTGCAAAGTTGCAACTGCACAGCCGAATTATCGTCTAAATGAAACGTAACGTCTCTCCCATCCTGCGAATAAGAAGTACAGTTTCCCGTTACATTTCCGCCATATAAGTGCGGAGACAGGCAACACAGTATTAAAAATAAATATATATATTTTCTCATGGTTCTATATCTTTTATAATTTATTCTATTACAATCATGCTCCAGTATTTCAGTGAAGGAAGCGTAAAGGTTATCGCTCCGTCTTTCTGTTCAAAAGCTAATTCCTGCGAAGCTCCGGCATGTGCATCGGGAGTAGCCACCCACACTTTGCTCACTTTCCCCGCAACATTCAGCTTCAAGGGCACTTTAGTTACCAACCGTGGTTCGGGCATTGTCCCGTTCAGGTCTCTCCAACTTAAACTGTTTGCACTAAGGAAGTTCAGCAGATGAACCACCTGTTTGCCGTTCACCCTTCTGGCGAAAGAAGTAATGGCTGATTTCTGTGGCGGCCAAGTATTCAGATTCAGATTCTTGCTTGCATCCGTACATACCAAAGTTACCTTCTCCTCCTCCCCTCCATCGCGAAGAAGATTCTGATAAGCAGTCATAAAGTCATAATAGCGCACAACAGCCGTCTTCAAGGCATCACTCATCTGCAAACGGGTATTTGGAAAATATTCACTGCACAACATGTGGTCGCCTCCCAATTCCAAGTGCGAACCGCCCAGAGCAAACATAACCGCATCCGTCAGTAAGATTCCCGGCATATTGAACTCCCCGGAACCTTTTTCATAATTCATATAAGCCGCAAACACCGTCTTCAGTGCCTGATTTCCGTACTGATGATTCGCTTTCAGGATCGTATATAAATCCGTAAAATCAGCTTCATCCCCCCAAACTTCATTATACAGGAAATCTACTTTCCCCGTACCTGCAATCTGAGACGCCCCATAGCTACTTACTGCATTCATCACCAAGCGCTTATCAGGATGTTTCCCCTTCATAGCTTCAATAAACGAAACATAAGTCTTAGGCAGATTCACCTTATTCCCCTTGTAATCATAGCGGTCGCCACGATTTCCCAACTGGTCTATCTGATAGCCGTCAAAGTCAAGATTGGCATAGACATCATCGTTGCGCTGGGCAATATATGCCTGCCATTCGGCATTACCCGGATCGAGCAAATAGATATTGCTCTTCCAACTGTCAGGCAATGTATGCGCATCCTTATCCGTATGTCCTGTACCTTTAAAGATGTACCACTCTTCTTTCACACCGTCACCTGCTGCATCATCGAGCGCACCGAAACAAAGATTATAAAACATCGCCTTCATTCCAAACGAGTGCTGGATGCGGATATAATCCTTTACCGACTGTGTATAAATATCCCGGTTGGCAATGTCCTTATATACCGCATCGAGATGTTCACGCGTACCGCCTAATGGCCAGTGGTGCTTGTTGTGCCAATCCTGAAACTGCACACCATTGATATGGCAGCGGTTCAGAAAAGCCATTTCCTCCTGAATTTTACTTTCCGTTTTAGAAGCATCGAAGGTGGCGACAAAGCCATAACGCGGAAAGCGTGTCCAGTCGCTGGATACATCGACGGCAATAGTACCGAGAATGACTTCCGTACCGTCTTCTTTAGTGCGATAGACATCCGCCAGATATCCGGTGAAATCCGTTGCAGGGGCAGTCCACGTCCAGGAACTGCCTGCGACTGCCTGTTCGGAGATTACCTTATTCAAAGTACGGTAACGTACCTTTGCTCCCGCAGGCAGGGCATCGGCTGTGAAAGAAACGGTTTCACCCGGTTTGTAACAAGCCTTGTCAGTAGTCAGGTTCACGGTTAAATCGGAGGTAACGGGAGTGACATCAGTCACTCCTCCGGTTTCTCCTCCACCGCCGTTACCACCGCCGGTTTCATCATTGTCTTTGCTGCACGAAGCCAAAAAGAACATGGCAGCCATTGCATAAACTATATATTTCATCCTATTGAATTTTAAGGGTTATTTCTGAGTAATAATTTAGCGGCATGATACGCGAAGTATCTCAATTATCATTTATTTTATTGTTTCACTATCGAAATTGTCTCTTCCAGTTGATTCAGAGTAATCTTATAAGAACCAGCCGTCGTAATCTTCCATTTCAGGTCGATACCTCCAATCATTACATCCAGGTATTGAGCTTTGAAAGCATCGCTGGCCTTATCCAAGAACAACATTGGTTCCGTCTCGCCCGAAGGCTGCTTATCAGCTACGGTCGGCATAAACCAGGCACCGTTCCAGTCCTCTTTTTTATCACAGGTCAGCTTCAACTCACCCACGTTCAGTACACCTTGCCAGGTAAATACATACGGATTATCCGTGGCCTGCATCGGCGTGGCATCTCCAATGCTCCATCCCGCAGGCGCAGCATCCCCTACCATATAAATCATCTCATAAGGAATAAATTCGCTCATCATCATGCGCTCTTTCCCTGCACGGATATCGACACATATCTTATAGGCCTTACCACATTCGGCATCTTTCAGTACCCATTTATTGTCAGGATCGAACCCTTTCACAAATACCATCTCCATATCGGTGTAAGCGGCATTGGCATTCTTTGCCTTATACATGCTCTCCCAGCTTCCTTCCGAAGTTCCGAACTTGAATTCCCCGCCCTGGCCTGCATCAAACAAACGGGCATAGCGGAACAGGAACGGATCGAGCACATCCTTTTTCATCGGCACAAATCCCCAGTCGTTCATACCTCCAACGAAATAAAGCTGATCGTAAGCCGGTCTGAGGTTCTCGGTCTGAGTCAAGGTGATAACACCGGTAAACAGGTTCGCTTCAACAATATAGTTGAACTCTTCTTCAATCGTAAACGATTCGTCCGGCTGATCGGCACTGGTACGAAGCACCAGCTTTCCGTCAGTTCCTTTGTTGTACGACGGCAAAAAAGCCCCCAGCGTAGTGATAAACTTAAAGGAACCCGCAGTCATTTTTCCCGTCCATGTAAATATACCATTGTCTTTCCGGGTCATTTCCGTTGCATCGTCCGCACTCCAACCGCCGGGAGTGGCATCACCTATCAGGTAAAGAGTGGAAGTCAACGGTTTGTAGGCAGTGACACTAAAAGAGGTGGTGGCCACCTGCGTCTCTTCCCGATCCGTTACTTTGGCTGTCAGGCGTGCTTCCAGAGAGACGTTTTCAGTAGTTTCCGCACCAAAATGCTCACGAAGGATGTTATTCAATTCCTCCACGTTCTTCTTCCAGGTATATTCCTGCACGACGTTCTCCAAAGCCACATAAGGAGCGGCAAAATTACTGCCCGCCTTGGCAAGTTCCAGTGTATAGGAAATCTTATTTCCCGTACCATAATTCGTGCCCGTTGTCCAAGAGAGTTCCAAGGCATCATCGCCATGCGCCTGTTCGTTCAAAACGACTTCCGTGTTGCTGGTGGAAAGCGCCAGTTCATTGTGCCCCTTGTCCAGTTCCATATAGTCATTGTCCACGCATGCAGACAGTGCCATGCAACCCAGCAATGCAAATACTAAATGTGAAATATATCTTTTCATATTCTTCTTCTGATTTAAGTGATTAATAACCCGGATTCTGTGTCATCAGTATATTCGCATCCATTTCCGTCTGCGGAATGGGGAACAACAGGCGATTCTTGTTCACACTGTTCTTGCCGATGGATTGCAGGAAACGGATGGCATACTCTCCATTATTGACGCGGATCATATCGAACCAACGATGTCCTTCGAAAGCCAGTTCCATGCGCCGTTCGTGAATAATCTTCTCACGCATCGCCTCCTGTGACAGGCCCGAAACTTCCGGCAGTCCGGCACGTTTGCGAACTATATTCAGGGGAGCGGCAGCTTGGCCGGGCTGTCCCATTTCATTCAGTGCTTCCGCTTTCTTCAGCAAGACATCCGCATAGCGGTACACAACAAAGTTATTGGGGTTCGTATTGTATTCCGGCGAAATGGTCTTGGATACCAGGAATTTGCGCACGTTATATCCGGTATTGGAATAAGAACTCTTGTAAGTCTTCCCGTCGAAGTCCGGGCAACCTGCATAAAGCACCGTCAGCTCTTTCCGTTTGTCACCTTCTTCATACTGGCTCACAAATTCCTCCGTAGGCTGATTCCAGCCGTAGCTGCCTGCAACAAAGTCCGAGTTGCGGGGCCCCATAAAAGTGGAAAGCCAGGAAGATTGACCGTCCGTTCCCCAGAAATCATATTCCGTACTTCCGGAATACTGCACTTCAAACAGAGATTCGGGACCGTTATTGATAGTAGCATCGAAGTTATTTTCATACTTACAGGTGGAAAGGTCGTAACCCAGGTTCGTAATCTCATTGCACAGTTCCACCACGTCTTCATAATAGCTCGTATGGTTGGGAGCCAGTGTCAGGTAAATATCCGCCAGCATGGCAAGGGCAGCATCCTTACAGGCACGTCCTTTTTCTTCTTCATTATATTCCGCTTTCGCCGGAAGCAAATCGACCGCATTCTTACAGTCCGAAATGATCTGCTCATAAGTCTGATCCAACGTAGTGCGTGCTATTGCAGTAGATTCACCCGGATTATAAGGTTCCAGACGCAAAGGAACGCCGCCATACAAACGGGCTAAGATATAATAGTAATGGGCACGAAGGAAATATGCTTCACCCATACAACGGTTCTTTATGCTTTCCGATACGGCTTCGGCCTGCGGAAGACTGGTCAGCACAATGTTACACTGCCCGATACCTACCCATGGAGAACGCCACATATACAGGGCCATACCATTATCGCTCTGCGTGATAAAATTGGATGCCTGTATGGTTTCCAGACCGTCCGTACCACCGCCTGCACCTACCAGGCTGTTGCCCGCAACGATATCCAGCGACCACATACGCTGGTTGTAGAGATTGGAAGACTGAAGCGCCTTGTAGCAAGCATTTGTCAGTGCCACGGCCACATCATCGGTCACGGTTGTTTCAGGGTCAACGGCATATTTGGGCGACTTATCCAGGAAGTCGTTACATGATACCAGCATCAATACAGCCAGCACGTATAGTAAGTTTGTTATCTTTTTCATATCCAAATCAATTAAAAGTTAAAGTTTAATCCTACACTGAATGTACGGGAAATGGGATAACGGGACAAATCAATACCGTTGATATCCACTTCCGGATCGAAACCGGAATACCCGGTAATGGTAGCCACATTCTCACAAGAAAGGGAAAGGCGTGCATTCTCTATCTGCAACTTCTGCAACCATTGTTTCGGGAAAGTATAAGAGAGAGTGATGTTCTTCACACGCAAGTAAGATCCGTCTTCTACAAAGCGGTCGGATACACGGCAGTTCTGGTTAGGATCGCCGAACACGGCACGCGGCATGGAGTAGCTTGTCCCCTCTCCGCGCCAACGGTTCAGCACGTCAGTCGTCTGGTTGTATGCGGCAGCCATACCGACATTGTCGATATTGTTGGCGTTATAAATCTTATTGCCGGCCACTCCCTGAAGGAATACGGAAAGCTCGAATCCTTTATAAGACAAGTTATTGTTCATTGAGAAGAACCAACTGGGATTGGGATTGCCAATCACTGTGCGGTCACTGTCGTTGATGACACCGTCGTTGTTCAAATCCCTGAAACGGATATCACCCGGTTCAGCTCCCGGCTGCACGGCATGCGCATCCACTTCCGCCTGGTTTTGGAACAAGCCATCCGTCACGTAGCCGTAGAAGGCATTAATCGGATAGTCTTTTGCCAGCATCGTGACATACGAGTTGTTGATCTGGTTGATATAGTAAGGAACCGCGCTGTTCAGGTCCTTAATCTTATTCTTATTATAAGTGGCGGTCACGTTTGTTTCCCAACCCAGTTCTCCGGTCAGATTGATGGTGTGCAGACTCATTTCCAAGCCCTGGTTGCGCACTTTACCGGCATTCGTGTAAGTGGTGGTGGTATCTTCAAAGCCCGATGTGATGGGGATGGATGCTTTCACCAACATATCCCTTGTCTCTTTCAGATAAGCATCCAGCGAGAATACGATCCGTGAATTGAACAGGGAAGCATCAAAACCGATATTCGTCTGTGCCACCTCTTCCCAATGGATGTAAGGATTGGCAAGCGTAGAGGAAACCAATGCGGTCTGATTGCCGCTCGTTGTTCCGAATGGATATACACTGGTGTTGTAAGATGCCAGGTAACTATAATTGCCGACACTTGCCTGGCTACCCGTCACTCCATATCCTACACGTATTTTCAGGTCGTTCACAACGTCATTCTTCGGAAACCAGCTTTCCTGCGAAATGCGCCATGCGGCAGATACAGAAGGGAAAGTACCCCAACGGTTCTTTTTACCGAAACGGCTGGAACCATCACGGCGGACAGTTGCCGTCAGCATATAGCGGTCTTCGTAAGAGTAGTTGATACGTGCCATGTAAGAGAGCAACGCCCATTCATTGTAACTGCCGCCAATGGCGTACATCTCCTGACCGTTATCCATTTCATGCACATTGTCGAACATGAAGACATTCTTCTGTGCATTCAGGTAATCATTCTCATTCCACTGTGCAGATGATCCCGCCATCACTCCCACACGATGCTTTTCTGCAAAAGTATGGTCGAACAGGAAATAGTTATCCCACAGGTAAGTGAATGATTTATTATCGCTCTTGTAACGTGAAGTTTCTTCCGTCGGAATAGGCTTCCAGTTATATTTCGGCGTGAAGTTATCGATGAACCAGAATTTGGCATCGTAACCGAAAGTACTCTTGAATTTCAGCCATTTGGTAAAAGTCAGTTCCGCTGTCAGATTGGCAAGGAAGTTATAACCTTTCGTCTGGCTCTTGTTCAGTTGCGTAGGTCCTATCGGGTTGCGGATGCTACCGTACCATTCCGAATTACCTTCCGGCCCACTCCATGAGCCGTCTTCATTCTTCACCGGAAGAACGGGAAGAGCTTTCAGTGCATCACCGATATTATAGCTGCCCGAATCCTTCGTATCAGTACTGAAAGTGATATTATTGGAGAACTTCAACCACTTCAGCACCTGTGCGTCGCTGTTGGACTGAAACGTAAAACGACGATAGTTTACACTGCGCACCGTACCCGACTGATCGAGAAAACCACCGGACACATAATAATGAGACTTCTCATTTCCTCCGGAATAACTTACCGTATAGTTCTGCATCACACCCGTGCGCAGCAATTCGTCCATCCAGTCGGTACCTGCACCCTGTTCCGAAGGATTTGCCCAATTCGGGTTCGGGTTGCGACCGCTGTTCACCATCATATCATTACTCAAATCGGCATACTGGCTTGCGTTCAGCAAAGAAGGAATGTTCGTGGCATTCTGGAAAGCACAATTAGCCGATACCGACAATTTTCCTTTCCCTTCCGTTCCGCGCTTGGTGGTGATCATCACTACCCCATTGGCTCCACGCGAACCGTAAATGGCTGTAGCCGATGCGTCTTTCAATACGTCCAGGCGTTCCACATCCGCCATGTTCAGTGAAGACAGTCCCAGGTCGGTGGGCACACCGTCAATCACCACCAGCGGATCGCAGTTGTTAATGGACCCCAGACCACGAATCTTGATAGATACATTGTCACCGGGCTTTCCGGCATCCACTACCTGCACACCGGAGATGCGGCCCTGAATGGCTTGTCCCAGATTAGAAACGGGAGCATCTTTGATGTCCTTGCTTCCCAAAGAGGAAACAGCACCGGTAAGGTCACTTTTCTTCATGGTTCCATAACCGATAACCACCACTTCGTCCAGCATTTCACTGTCTTCCGAGAGTGTTACCATAATCTGTTTCTGTCCTTTCACGGGAACTTCCAAAGACTTATAGCCCACGAATGAAACTACTATAACGGCATCCGAAGGCACATTCAGCGAGAAATCGCCATCGATACCCGTTATCGTACCGTTCGTTGTGTTCTTCTGCACCACACTGGCACCGATAACGGTTTCTCCGGTCTGGTCTTTCACTACACCTTGTACTGTGATTTGCTGTGCGAACATGCACATCGGAAGTAACATTCCTATCAGACAAACCATGATTCGAAGCCTGATCGGCATTTTGTACTTTTGCATAATATAAGAGTTTAAAGTTAGTAATAAAATATAGATTCACATGTATTTGTCCCCTCTGTGAAGGAACAATGCAAATGTATCTGATAAGAGGAAGCAATAAGGGGGAAAAGAGTGAAAAAGTAGTAGTTTTAGGCGTTTTATAAGACATAAAACACTAATAATCAATGCTATCAAGAAGATGCATTGTTTCAAAAAAGTAGTAAAAATATAAGCGTAAAAAAGACACTTATATGCCTTAAAAGTGTGGTTTTAGTCTCTCGACTTACCTATTTTCATTACTTCCTGTTCCAGTTGGTCACGGTCGCCCGCAGCTTTATTACGAACTTTGGTACGGTAATTATAAATGGTAGTCACAGAATAGCGCAGGAATTGGGCAATCTTCACACTGTCGGTAATTCCCAAACGGATAAGGGCGAAGATACGCAGTTCGGTACTCATTCGTTCGTTGGCCTTGGGGTAAATCTGCTCCCCTTCGGCAAGCAGGGTGTTGAAGTCTTCTACAAAAGTGGGAAACAGTTGCAAGAAGGTATTATCAAAATTGGCATAAAATTCTTTCAATTCCTCTTCTATAAACTTAGAAGATTTGATGTTTTTGTATAGCTCATCTACCTTGCCCGTAGCAGCTATCTTGCCTAATGAACGGCGATAGTTATCCATCTTTTCCAGATATACGGAACACTGGTCCATATAGCGACCGATGTATTCCTCTTTCAGGTAGGAATTTTCGGCAATGATGTGGTTGGCTTCTTTCAGTTGCAGATTGTAGCGGTGGAGTTCTTCATTCAATTCTTTCAGACGCTTGTTGGCATCTATCACTTCGTGGCGTGCGGCTGCTACGCGTTTCATCTGCTTATACACATAGAAGATGGCAATCAGCAGGAAGATGGACAGCAAGCTGATAGAGACTAACGCCCATTTCATTTGTTCCTGTTGCTTTTCGGCCTTTTGTTGGTAAGTGTCGTTGATGAGGGGGAAGATTTGCAGGATTTCCAGAATACGCAATCGGGCGTTGCAGAATACGGCATCGTCCATACACAATTTCAGATACGAATAGGCACGGTCTATATCTCCTTCCTGATAGAGCAGCACAGCCAGTTTCCTCAAAGAAATATATTCGCGCACTGCGGACTTCATGTCTGCAATGGAGGAAAGAATCAAATACTCCTTCTCTTTTTCTGTGTCTTCTTTCAGGCGGTATGATTCTGATAAAGTGTAGGCACAGATTGCCACATCGTGCACATTGTCTATCTGTCCCGCCAGGTAGTCGGTCAATAGCTGGATGGCTTTATCGAACTCGCCCCGCACATTGTGCTGGTCGGACTGAATCAGCGTGTACACCAAAAGATTGTCTTTGTTGACCAGCAACAGGGAATCACGATATCTATCCGTTATCTCGGCATAGAGTTTTTTCTCCTGTTCCGTAACGGCGTAATCGGCCATGAGGCCATAGACGGTACGGTAAATATGGTAATAATACGGGTGCAGGTCATCCGGTAGATGATTGATTTGTACGTTATGCATCAGGTCGACTGCTTCTTTATACATGCCTGCTGTGCCCATAATCTCGGCAGTGTTCATGAGGGCGTTGTCCTGATGTTCCTTGTTCTTCATTCGCAGGGCTACCTGGTATCTCTCGCGTGAGATGTAGAGCGAAGAGTCGGTGTTGTAGGAACGGTATTCATCCAGATATTCTCCCAACAGGGTAAAGCGGTTTTCGTCAGAAATGCGTTGTCTCAAGGCTTGTCTCAGGTCGTTCAGCTTCTTTTCTTTTTGCTCGATGTATACAGGACGGTTTTGAATTACATGGTCCAGTTGGGATAAAAGGGAGTCTACAACATTGTTGGCGGCATGGAGCTGACACATACATACACAACATAATAGATATAAGGATGTGACTATTTTCTTCATCTGAGTTTCGATTGGTTAAAGGTTACTTCTACAAGAAGTTCTATGCAAAAATAAGTAAAATTTAATAGAATCCCATGCGGATAGCACTTAAATCACAATATCTTTAAAGTAAAGACAATAGTTTTTTAAAGAATGGAGATGCTTACATGTGCATGTTAGCAATATTGACATGTACATGTAGATAAGGTCAACATGTGTATGTAGACATTGCTAACATGTACATGTAAGTAAGTGTATTCTTTAAAAACGGAGACGAAGAAGATATAATTCATATTATATCATCTATATTTATTTGATAGTTCTTGTCTATTAGAATATAATTATACTTTCTTGATATACATTGTTCCAAATTATACCTATTGGTTTTACTTACATCCTCAAAGTAATGTTGTAAACAACTATTTTTATTGAGCTACTCCCCGCTTCTTTACATTCATTTATAGTTCCGTATTTATTTCTTCAAAATCAGCATGATTAATCGCTGGAAGTAAAACTTCTAATATATCTTTTGTCCTTATTTTCAGGCTACAAGTATTTTCACATGGATGACAGCCTATATAATCTGCCAGGATAACGTCTTTATCAATTAATAACTTAACCTTATTCTCTTTGTCATAAATAAGTCCGAGAATACTTACAGCTCCGGGTGTTGTAAAAAGGAGTGTTTCCATATCTTCATCAGAAGCAAAAGAAAGGTGTGAACTTCCTATTTGCTTTGCAATACTTTTGGCTGATAGTTTTTTATTTCCCGAAAGTAGAAGCAAAAAGTACTCTTTCTGTTTGTTGACCAAAAACAGGTTCTTACAGGATGAAACACCCAGTTTCTGTGCTATAGTCATACCTTCTTCCATAGTCATAATGGAAGGGTGTTCTAAACGGGTGTAGTCGATACCTAACCTGTCAAGCATATTGTAGATTTCTTGTTTCATTGGTAACTTTTCATTTTTCGGTCTCTTGCTCTTTTTGCTTATATGCACATTCGGTATTTGAGAATATTGCAAATATAGAGAAAGTGTAATTCACCGCAAATAATGAGCTGCACTTTTCTGCACATCATCGAGTTTACTGTTTACAGTTTAAAGCCTTTACTTTTCTTCGGATTACTAACAGCTTACTTTACATGGTAGTGACAAATGGTGTCAATGATTCAGTGATTTGCACCATTATGAATAATATTTCATTCTTTATAATGTTTGCCATGCTTCCGTCTGAATATTTTTTGTACCTTAGTAGCATAAAAACACCACTTCTTCAAGTGGACTATATCTAATTGAAAATACGACAAGCAATATGAAAAATACTGTCATTATTATATTATTCGCTATGTCTTTGCTATCGTCTTGTACCATTCGGCAGGACTACAACCAGCAATTACTTAAGGCAGATTCACTTATGCAGCTGCGTCCGGATAGTGCCTTGAATATTCTTAAAAGCATTTCACCTAAAAAACTTTCTACACGAGCTGATAATGCATACTATGCATTGCTGCTGACGCAAGCGCAAGATAAAAACTTCGTTGTACAGAAGGATGATTCATTAATACAGATAGCAGTTCACTATTATGATTCTATTGGAGATACAAAGATGCAAGCAAAGGCGCATTATTATTGGGGATGTGTATATAGGGACATGAATCAGCAGGCAGAAGCAATCAGAGAATTTTTTATTGCTGCGCCTTTGACGGAAAAATCTAAAGAAAAGAGACAATTAGGGTTGATATATAATAATATAGGATGTATTTATAATATACAGGAATTCAATGAAAAGGCAGATTCCATCTATCAATTAGTGGAGGTTATTGCCGAAGAATTAAAAGATACGATTCTTTGGGTTGAAGCTCTGTCTAAGCAAGGTTCTATTGCTTTAGCAGAAGGAAATAATTACTTCCCAATTGTCGAACAGAAATTGTCAGATGCTTTTAGGATAGCAGATAAAGTAGGTCATAATGGACTAAAAGCCGATATATCAGCTTCGTTAAGCCATTTATATAGTCGAATGAATTTGGGAGAAAAAGCTTTGTATTACGCAAAACTAAATCTTTCCTTGCGGAGAGATGCTACACGAGCTTATCGTACTTTCCTCATTTTAGGGGACGCTTATTATAAATGTGGACAATATGATTCCGCAACTTTCTATCTTAATAAAAGTTTGATAGGTAAAGACTATGGAAGAAAGGCAGATGCCTACATGCGTTTAGCGGACATCGCAATGATTCAGGGAGATAATGCTTTATCCATAGAACTGGAAAGAAGCAGTTCTGCATATAAAGACAGTTTATACCAACTTCGCCGGAGAGTAGTTACCAATAAAATAATTAAAGCGGAAACTGATGCGCAGACAATGCTTCAGAAATTATATTATAAAGGACGCTTAAACACATACTTATATGGTTTTATACTGATAACGATAATAATTATCGCAATTGCTCTTATTATATATAAACAGTATCAAAGAAAAAATGATTCATTGCAAAAGGACAAACTACAATTAGAAAAAGTAAACCAAACTTTGAATCTATATTATACCAATCTACAAACTGATATAAATCAAAAGGATCTTGAGATTGTAAACCTGAGAGAAGAATTGGCTTCGCATCAAGTCAATGAAAAACAAAGAAAAAAACTACAGGCAGAACTGGACGAAATGGTTTTGAAACGAAAGGCTTTAGCAAAAGAAGCTTTCCTACACTCACCACTTTATGAAAAAATGCAGGCCATCATCAAAGATTATCAGGACCAAGATACATCCGATAAAGAAATAAGCGATCAAGAATGGCAGGAGTTTGTAGCCGAAATGGATGTGGAATGGAATAATGCCATAACAGAGCTTTGTGCAAAATATCAATTATCTAAAGAAGAACTCCATCTGGTATGTTTAAGTTTGGTGGAATTCCCATTCTCCCATTTAGAATATTTATTACATCTCTCCAGAGCAACACTTTATCGAAAGAGAAATGCTCTACTTAAGCGAATTGATACTAAACAGGACTGTGAATTTGAAGAAATTCTGCAAAAAATTAGGTAGTGAGACACTTGTGAGACACTTTGTTTGTGTAGGCTTTTGTAATTTAGCAACATAAAACAAAAGTCTGATATATATGAAAAAGGTATCATTTATTTTATTATCGTTATTGATCTTATCTATTTCTGTAAACGCACAATTTGCTTTTAGCAGTACGAAAATAATGCTAACACAGAAAGATGGTGATAGAGATATAAGTGGGCAAGAAGGTGATATAACCCCAGAAAATGCTCCTAAGGCTCGTAGTAGTGTTTCCCAACCTATATGTGCTTCCTTATATAATAAGGTAGTAACAATTGATTTTCAAACAGTATTCTCTACTGTTACAGTCAATATTACTAATGAAACTACCGGAGAGATAGTCTCTTCAGAGTTGTTCATCAATCCAACAAGCCTTTCTATTGACTTAAACGGAAAAGATACCGGAGATTATATGGTAGAAATTATTTCTAATGAAATATCATTGGAAGGACATTTCTCTTTATAATATGTAAGGGTGAGCAGGAGTACTGTACACTGTTTGCTCAATACTCTGTTAGGAGATAGCATACGAGGTATCAGTCGATGGACAGGTATAGTTTTGTTCGGAGAGTCTGCTGAAAGGGTGTCAAATTAGTATGAAAAGTATAATAGAAAATCTATTCTTCTATGTACTGTCTTTCTGCCGTTATTAAGTTTTACAGTTTGATTCTCTAACGTAGATTTTACTAAATAGGTATTGTGCCAATGAATAGCATGATAGCCCAAGCTTATCGCCAATTTATACCTTATTAATCTTAAAATAGCCAGGCTCGGAAAGGAGGAAAAATAGTCTACTATGAATTTATCATTAATTATTAAACATATAATAGATGAGTATGAATAAATATTTACTACTTTTCGTCTTATTCTGCTGTATTGGAACTTTATATGGACAGAATGTGGTTAAGTACAGTTACGATAACGCAGGAAATCGTACAAAGAGAGAAATAGTATTCACTAGAAGTGAAGCTATGGAGGATGAAGAAAATGTTAAATCATTTTCTGAAATGGTATCTGAACATGAAATTCAAATTTATCCCAATCCTACTGAAGGAGACTTGAATGTCAGTATTTCGAATATCAGCAATGATAATCAAGCAGCAATTACCTTATATGATATTAGCGGTAGATTACTAAAAAAGGAAGATGCAACTACTGGACGGGTAAATATTGATATTAGTGGTGTGGCCAATGGTATTTATATTATGCAAATAATGATTGATGAAAAAGTTACCACTTGGAAAATTATCAAAAAATAAGTCTCTTAACTAAACACTTTTTGTTATGAAAAGACATTATCAAATATTACTATTCCTGATACTAATGTTATCTGGTAGTAGCGTTTTTGTTTATGCAACAAATTCATTTATTGATCTCCCAACCTTTCATTGGAACAAGGCTAATAATTATTCTCTAGCTGTTAGTGTCTCCCCTGTTATTTATCAAGAAGTTCCAGATCCGTATCGTTCACTTAATACGTCTTTGAAAGTTGGAAGAATAGAAGGGGTCGCAGATGTATCTTCATCTGGTGCAGCTACCTATCAAATTCCTATTAAAGTACTTGATGGTACTAATCAAATGCAACCACAAATATCTGTAATTTATAATAGTCAGTCAAGTAATGGATTAATGGGATATGGATGGAATCTAAGTGCTACATCTATTATTACACGAGTTGGGAAAAATTATTATTATGACGGAGAGTCTGATGAACTAAAATTTAATACATCTGATAATCTGATGTTGGATGGAAAAAGATTAATGTTAACATCTGGAAATAATTTTACCATAGGTTCCCTTTATGCCCCAGAAGTTGAAGATTATAGTATAGTCGAATATATGACTATAAATACAAGGGATGCTTTTAGGGTAAAAACTAAAGATGGATTGGTATATGAATACGGAACAAATAGTGATTCATACATTCGGGCTCAAAATAATACTAATGCGCTCTACTGGCTTCTATCTAAAGTAACTGACCGCTATGGGAATTATATGCTCTATCACTATGAAACTAATACAAATACTGGCGAATTTTATTTGTCAAGTATCGAGTATACAGGTAATTCTACTGCCAATATAAGTCCATATAATCGTATTGAATTTACATATAATACACGAGATGATGTTATAGACTCTTATGCTGCTGGTAATATTATTAGCCAAAAAGTACTATTGACCAGTATAAAATGCGTAAATAGTGGAGTTGCCATCAGTGAATATAAGTTTAAATATATATTTGACCATTATTATTCTAAGCTAAGTGAAATAGAAGAATACGGTTTAAACGGATCCAAATATAATTCGACCATTATTAATTGGGGAGATTACTATAGTGAGTATTCTAAAAACGCTAACGAGTATTTCTCCTATGTTAATACAAGTCGTGAAGGAATTTACCCTAATTTTGAGGATTTCAATGGAGATGGCCTGGCAGATATGATGACCTATCCAACTAAAACTCCATCTTCGTACTATAATTCTTCTGATAATGCTGTTTTATATTTGGCCTATTCAATGTATGGCAATGTTTCGTTTTCTAAAAAATGCTCAATTCCATTAATCAAAGATTTTCTTGGGCTTATTTATGCTGATTTGAATGGTGATGGAAAATTAGATGTAATACGCCTACATAAGGCTGGAAACAATAATTATCGATTTGAATATTTTATATTCAATGGTGAGTCTTTTACAAACTCTGGTGGGTTCAATAATAGTGACTCTAGAATTATGGTTGGTGACTTCAATGGAGATGGAAAAATGGAACTCCTCACAAGAGATATCAAAGTATATAATGAAAATGCTTCAGTTATTGCTTCCGGTGGCATTGATAACTGGGGAAGTGAATATGTTTATTGTTACCCTAATAATAACTATATAGTTGATTTCAATGGAGATGGGAAATCTGATGTACTAGCCATGAATGGTAGTAGTTCATGGGTTTACACATTGAGCGGCAGTACGTTTACCAGATTGACATCATTTAATAGTACCGGACTCAGGAACTGGAGTTTCAATTATTTCGGAGATTTCAATGGAGATGGTAAAACAGATGTTTTATGTCAAAACTCAAGCAATGTGTCTGACGTTTCACTTTATCTATCAACAGGACGATCGTTTATAAAAAAAACAATATCGAATCATGATATTGAGGCTAAAATTATAGTAGGTGATTGTAATAAGGATGGAAGAGATGAAATTATACATTTGGATCCCCCTTCAGGAAACAGTAAATTGCGTATAAAGGTAGGCACTTTTAATGGAACCGAGTTTGATAATGAATACTATACTTCAACATTAATGGATTATAGTAATATTAGAGAAAATATCGAAACCGGCCAAGTGAATATTGCTGTTAAAGATTTCGATGGTGATGGGCGCGTTGAATTCATATTATCAGCTTATGCTGATATGAATTTGATTTTTGCATTTAATGATAAACAACACCTACTAGTTGAAGATATAACAGATGGTTATAACAAACAAATTAGCTTTCAATATGTACCGATAACAGAAAGTGGATATTATACTGAAACAGATGCATCCGTTACTTTTCCAGTAGTAAAAGCGCGGATACCCTTGTATGTCGTTAGTTCTAAAAATACTAATGCAGGTAATTATTCTCAAGCATTAAATTATAATTATAAGGATATTTGTGTACATAGGCAAGGGAAAGGCATGTTATGTTTCAAAAACATTGAAGAAACGGATTATAATAAAAAGATGAAGACTATTAGCTCGTATACTTATAGTACATCTTGTTTTATTCCTTATTTATATAAGCGAATTGTACAAACGACCAGTGGTACTCCTGTATATGAGATGAGCAATAGATATACTAATTTAGAAAAGGGAAGTAAACGCTATGAATTGCAACTTTTTAGTAATTCAGAATTTGATAGGTTAAGAGGCACGTTTATTGGACAACTATTTTCCAACTACTCATACGGAAATCCTAAAAATATTATAAAAGTTATGGGGAATACTACTGAAACGCAAACCATAGCTTATACCAATGTCGCAACTTCAGATTTAAGATTGCTTGGATTACCACTAAAGAAAACTGTAAAGAAAGCAGAGAGTAAGAAATCTCCTTGGATAGAACAAATAGATATTACTTACGATTCCAAATACAACATAGCAAAAAAGGTTTCTTCAGTTAATACTACATATACCACTTTAGAAGAGAGTTATACTTATGATTCTTTTGGCAATGTTTTGACAAAATCAAGTAAACCGTACACGTCTACGAACCCATTAACTACTAGTTATAAGTACTCCGCAAATGGAAACTTTCTTTCGGAAATGACAAACTCGTATGGATTTAAGACAACTTATGCGTATGATGGACGGGGGAAAATGATTCAGGAAAAAAATCACAAAAATCAGATTACTCTGTATGAATATGATAATATGGGTAATTTAATCAAGACAACGTATCCTGATAATGTGGTTGAAACGAATGATATATCATGGGCACAATCTGCTCCACAAGCTTTGTATTCTGTTGTGAAGTCATCTACTTTAAGTCCTACTACTACTACCTATTATAATATTTTTGATAAGGTTGTTAGAGTAGGAACTACGCAGTTTGACGGTAAGATAGTATATACAGACTCTTATTATGACCGGAACTGCTTATTACAAAAAGAATCTTTACCATTTGTAGGTACTTCGGCAACACTATGGAATACCTATACATATGATGAATTTGACCGTCCGGTGAAGATACAATATGCATCTGGTAAAGAAGATCTCTTCAGTTATGCCGGAACATCCATTACAGAAACCAAAAATGGAATAACAACAACTCGCACAATTAATGATTTGGGTAAACTGACAAAGGTCAGTGATGAATCCGGTAGTATCACCTATAGTTACCTGACCAATGGAAACCCTGATTCTATTCGTATATCGAATGAAATTTATACAACTTTCACCTATGATACGTATGGGAGATTGGTTAATATAGCCGATCCGTCAGCGGGAACAATTACTTATGGATATGACAGTTATGGTAACAGAAGCACGGAAACGGATGCAAGAGGGAAAACTGTTAGTTCAACGTTTGATAAGTTTGGCAAGGTTTTAAAACGGGTTACTCCGGAAACCACATTTACTTATACATATAATTCAGACCAATTGTTGTCTTCTATCTCAGGAACGAACAGTACTTCTTTTACTTATACATATGATGGTTACGGCAATATACTAACGGAAAAAGAAGTAGGGATAGATAGTAAGTGGTTACAGAAAAATTATTCATATATCAATGGAAGAATAACGGGAACAACTTATGTGTCTCAAACAGAAACAATAGCTTCGGAAAATTACACTTATACCAATAACCATCTTAAAACTGTCAAAATAGGAAATGTCCCTATTTGGGATTTACAGGCAATAGATGTTTTCGGCCATCCTACTAAAATTGTAACCGGAAATATAACGCGGAACTATACTTATGATGGGTATGGTTTCCCTACTGGGAGAACGGCCTCGTCAACAGCAAGTGGCACTTTCTTAAATAGTACTTTTGATTTTGAATCGGTTAATGGAAATTTGAATTCTCGCAAAGATGTAACAAGAAACCTCACTGAGAATTTTACATATGACGGTTTGAATCGTTTGACAGGTTATAAAAATGCAACAATTTCTTATAATAGCTTGGGTAATATCATATCAAAAAGCGATGCTGGTACGTTAGGATATGACAAATATAAAGTACAAACTATCACACCGATTAGCGGACTGTCCAATACGCTGTCTAAGCAACAGGATATTACTTATACATCTTTCATGCGCCCCAATTCGATTACAGAAAATGACTATCAAGCTACATTTTCGTATAATGCGGACAACCAGCGTGTAAAGATGCAGATTAAAAAGGGCGGAAATAATTATCTGACACGCTACTATCTTGGGAATGTTTATGAAATTGATAATAAAGTTGGAGAAACCAAAGAAAAGTTGTACTTTGGTGGCAATTATTATGATGCTTATGCGGTCTACGTCAAACAGAATGGTGTCTGGCAACTGAATTACATTTGTCGGGACTATCTGGGAAGCATTACTCACGTCACAAATAGCACAGGCGCTTTACTGGCTGAATATAGTTATGATGCATGGGGAAGGCTGCGTAATCCGGTAAATCAATCGGTTTATGCGCCAGAAACGGAACCCGAACTTATGTTAGGACGTGGATATACCGGTCATGAACATTTGGCGGTCTTTGGTTTAGTTAATATGAATGCCCGGTTATATGATCCGATTCTTGGGCGTTTTCTTTCTCCAGATCCATACGTACAGTTACCTGATAATCTACAAGGATTTAATCGCTATACATATGGCATGAATAATCCATTATGCTATGTAGATAAGAATGGTGAATTCTGGTGGCTCGTAGCTGCTGCTGTAGTTGGAGGAATCATAAATGTCGCAACGAATTGGAATAATATAGATAATTTCTGGCAAGGGCTGGGATATTTTGGTGTTGGCGCCGCTGCTGGTGCTCTTGGATATGCAACAGGTGGAGCTGTAACTGGTGTTTTAGAAGGTTTAGCCGGAGTCGCAGGAGGTGCCACTATTGGAATGGTGGCAGGAGCAACATCTGGTTTTGTACTTGGAGGTGGTAATGCGATTATGGCTGGGGGTAATTTTACGGATTTCATGACAGGTGCAACAACAGGGATGTTTGTGGGAGCGACAACAGGTTTGGTAACAGGAGGAATAACCGGAGGAGCAATTTCTTATTTCCAAGGGAAAAATGTGTGGACTGGAGCAGATATCGCAACTGGCCGGAATCCGTTCTCTCTCAAAAATGAACCTATTAAAAGTACAAGTCACTCGCGTCCAGCAGGTAGTAAGCCAAGTCCTTTACCAGCTTCTTCATCCCCTGAGACATTACCACAAAATGAGGTCAGTAGCTATTCGGTAACCACCTATGAAAGAAATATCCCTAACCCCATGATGGAGGGTAAAGAGTTAATAACAACGAAATTGCAAATAAAAGGATATGATAGTAGGCTTATAGGGCAAAATGATGTATATCATAATTTTCCACATTCCTTTGACGAGCAAATTATTAATAGCGGATGGGTATATGGAAGCTATGGCAATAGCACTATGATGGTAGCACCAGGAACAATAAATGGTGTGAATGGCATATATACTTTGGGTATAAACAATAGTACAGGAATAATATATCATAGAACATTTTATGATTGGAATAGTTTTATGAAGCTCTTCAAGTTTCCAATAATGCCTTATTAGTTTTGCAAATGAACCAGCTACGGATTTTTCATTTTAGGTAAATATGTTCTAACTCTTGCTTTTGAAATATTGTATCATAAAAAATCCGTAGTGGGTTTTGTGATAGTAAGCAACAAAATAAATTGTATAATTATTTTTAGTAATTGAATGAAAAATATAATCTTTTATAATTCGGAAAGAGTACCAATTATGCAATGGTATAATTTCCTCTTGGTCGATAGAGGAAAGGAAGATATCCTGACTTTTGACGTAAAAATTCAGAAATCAATTTTTACTGTAGCTGCAACATATAATACTAATCAGAAGGATTTACTTGCCCTGAAGAACCATATCAATTTGTTGTATCAGCAACGTATTCATAAGATTGTATATTCTTCCTTGAACGAGCGGCTAAGGGTTGAATTGGAATGGGAGAATATGGGACATATCAAACAAAAGTTTGTGATTGTTGAAGAACAAACTGGTAGTTGTTTGGAAGTCGGATGCCTTTTTGATCAGACATTTTTGCCTGAGCTGGAGGCTGATATGGATGATGTGCTTATTGAAATAAAAAAACTTAAGAAAATGCCATGAATGAAATTCTTGTAAGAAATGAAGACGATTCTTTTTTTATCCGCTTTTATGATTTTGAACGTAGTGTGAGTGTTGATTATCTTCAGTTTAGTCTTGAACTTATAAGTTCTATTTTTAAAGTTTCAACAGTTTGCAATGTTAGCATAGAGGAACTTCTTTTATTTAAGAGGGATTTGGACTTAATGCTTCGTAAGAGCCATAAAGAATTTTCCTTTACCCCGTTAGGCGAATTCTTCAGTCTTAGGTTCCAGATGAAAGAAAAAGAAATGATCCATTTGAATGGTTGTATTTCTGATACTCAAATGCCTCAAAGCTACTTAACTTTTCACAATATTATTTGCGTTGATTATTTGTCGGTAATACTAATGCAAATAGAAAACATAATGGATAATCTGAAATAGAACATTAGATAAAATGAAGAGTTTGTTTGTGACAAAATTATTGGTTGTATTGTTTTAATTTTTCATATAACAATATTAAGGCACTAGAATTAAGTACAATTTTTAATGAAAGAACAAAAAAAGAAAATACAGTTATTATTGGAAGAACATTTTTCCCAATATGGGTTCAAGAGAAAGAAGCTCAATAATTATATACGCATTAAAGATGGTAATGTAATACAAGATATTGGCTTTACTACGACAACTCATGGTGAGAGACATGTAATCTATCTGAATCCAGTTTTAGGAGTTATTTACAAGGATGTGGATGAGATAATGGTACAGCTTAGAGAAGGAACTAATAGTTGTCTTGAAATGTATACCCCCATGATTTCACTTCCCATCGGCTATCTTATGCCTGATAACGATTTCAAAGAATGGAAATTCACCATAGATAAAGATGTTAATGAAGATGTTGATAACATGGCAAGAGCTATTATAAACTATGGTTTACCCTATCTTGAAGAATTGTCAAATATGGACCAGGTGATTCACGGGCTTGTAGCTTCGCAGTATTCGTATATCGGAGAAGCAAAAGATTATATTTTACCTGTATTGTACTATTTGCATGGGAACAGTGAACAAGCATTGAAAACAGTAGAGGAGTCCATAAAAAAACGCTCTAAAGATATAAATATAGATGAATACAGGGTAATGCAAACAATATATGGTGAGGATGCTATACAAATTCCATCTAATAAAGCTTTAGATTCTTATATGCCATTTGTTGAGAAGTTCAAGCAACTTTTGAAACAAAAAAAGTAATCTTAGAGCCTGTTTAAATTTTGTTCGAAAGGAGCTATCTCAAAAGTAGGATAGCCCCTTTTCCACCTAAACATGTAGAAGGTCTGACACATATTTGGTTACGAAAAACAAATAAGAAAGAAAAATATCAAGGAGTTTATACGGTTGGTAGTGGTGTTCGCCTCATTACCCTATATCCTTTCCCGAAAAGCAATCAACTTATTCTTGGGAAAGAAAGGCCTACCCATAAATTACTGACATGGTATAAGGGTTATGCTTCCGAACCTCAAAAAGAAAAAGATAATTGGTATATTGAATTTACAGAAGAAAGTGCAAGAAGGTATTATTTGGAACGTTTGCTATTGCACGAGATTGGACATTATGTTAACGAGACATTGGTTCGTAATAAGACAGCCAGATATAAATCAGAGAATAGCGCTGATAATTATGCTTTTAATATGAAAATAGATATGAAAATAGATATATAAACAGAAGTAATTAAAATATGGAGCAAAATCTTCAAACCGACGATAAAAACAGGAAGGAATACCCACTTACTGATATAGTGAAACTTGACGCCACCCTCAATGAGATACTACAGAAAGTGCCATCTACAGCAGAGATATTGGTTTATAAGCAACAAAATTTCAACATCAATACCCAATGGAAAGATTGGGCTTTAGAGATGTTGATGGCCGGATATGAGACGGAAAATCTTTTTATATTAGCTGGTGAAGACATCCATTGCAATCCTTTTGAATTTACAGAATTAACAGATAAGATTTTCGAGGAACTGCATCTTAATGAAATCGACGCAAATTCTATCATTATATTATATAGCTTATTCATTGTAAAATCAGTAATACAATCTCCTGATAAGAATAAAGTGTCTGCTGCTTTGAATAAACTTGAACAAGAATGTATAAATAATGAGTACAACACCTTCTTATACGATTTTTATTTGTTATCTAATGCCATAGACGAGTTGAAAGCATTAGGGGAGCAATGGTATTGGAATGATGCATCTTTAACAAAAGAGAATTGGTATGAATATACTCTCAGGTTCTTCAAACTGTGGATAGAAAATCCTGATCCTAAATATAAAATTCTACGAGAGAATAATTGCAATGCATCTCTCCCCAAAAAGAAAAATATATTCAGCAGACTTATTTCGTATTTAAAACGAAAATAAGAGATATAAAAAGATAACCGGATACTTAGAATTGTGAGAGATATTATATAACTCTGATTTTAAGCCTCTCGAATTCGAGGGGTTTAGAAAAAAGCAAAACCAACGACCACAACAAACAAAAAATACCCATCCATGCATACAGGTTAATTAAATACAGCCTAAACAAATTACAATATAAATCTTTTCAATATCAGAATATAGCCCTACCTTTACGCAAAAATATTATTATGGCAAGATTAATGATATTAATCATTAACGTAAATAATGAAGATTATTTATGCCTTACAGATAGCCTAAAAGGTCAAAGGTGATCTTTTTATTTTCGACCAACTAAGAAATAGAAATACATCAGAATATCTTGGTATATGGGAGAAACTTTATATTTCTAATTATGGCGAATTCACCATAATTAGAAATCAATCTTAAAGTCAGCAAGTATTCTTGAGAATATAAACAATAAAAAGTTACTAAATAAGATGGAACAACAAATTCAACTCAACGACCACAACAAACAGGAATATCCTCCTATGCACACCTGCGAGCATATAGTTAACCGTACCATGATGAATCTTTTCAGTTGTGGACGGTCAGTATCCGCACATATAGAGAGAAAGAAAAGTAAGCTGGACTATGCTTTGGAAACTGCTCCTACCGAAGAAGATGTAAAACGACTGGAAGAAGCTGTAAATGCAGTGATTGCGCAAGGATTGGATGTTACCACAGAATTCATCACGCAGGAAGAAGCACAAGGACGCTTTGACTTGAAACGACTGCCTGAAGATGCTTCGGAAACTGTACGCATAGTGAAAGTAGGCAATTATGACGAATGTCTTTGTTTGGGAACGCACGTAAAAAATACCTCTGAAGTAGGAACCTTCAAAGTCATCAGCCACGACTGGAATGAAGAAGCCAAACGGTGGAGAATGCGTTTCAAACTGCAATAATATCATTTTAAAAGGCACATATATGAAGAAAATCATCTTATCCATCTTTATTATGATGGGACTGGCAAATCTCTCACATGCCCAACAAGGATATCAAAATCCAATCATCCCGGGCTTCCATCCGGACCCGAGTGTTTGCCGTGCTGGCGAAGACTATTATCTGGTCAACAGCAGTTTCTGTTATTTCCCCGGAGTACCCCTGTTTCATAGTAAGGATTTGGTCAACTGGGAACAGATAGGGAATTGCCTGACACGGGAATCACAGGTAAAGTTAACCAATGCCGGCACATGGGGCGGAATCTACGCCCCTACCATCCGATACAATGAGGGAGTGTTTTACATGATTACCACCAATGTTTCGGACAAAGGGAACTTCCTGGTTCACACCACAGATCCACGTGGTGAATGGTCAGAACCGGTTTGGATAAAGCAAGGAGGTATTGATCCATCCCTTTATTTTGAAGATGGAAAGTGCTATTTGGTCAGCAATCCGGATGTAGGCATCTACCTGTGCGAAATAAATCCGATGACCGGAGAACAGTTAAGCGAATCCAAACGTATCTGGAACGGTACGGGCGGACGCCATCCGGAAGGGCCACATATTTATAAGAAAGATGGTTGGTATTATCTGCTGATTTCCGAAGGAGGTACTGAATATGGTCATAAGGTAACCATTGCCCGTAGCCGGGATATTGACGGCCCGTATGAAAGTAATCCTGCCAACCCCATCCTGACACACATAAACAAAAACGCACAGAACAGTCCGATACAGGGAACCGGTCATGCCGATCTGATAGAAGCTCACGATGGTTCGTGGTGGATGGTATGTCTCGCATTCCGTCCGCAAACCGGCTCGCATCATCTGCTGGGGCGCGAAACGTTTATCGCACCTGTACGATGGGATAAGAATGCCTGGCCTGTGGTAAATGGAGATGGAACCATAACCTTACAGATGGATGTCCCCACCCTTCCACAGCAACCTTTTGAATCGAAAGCTCCCCGCATTACCTTCAACACCAAGAAACTGGGACCGGAATGGATCTATCTGCGCAATCCCAAACAGGAGAACTACATCCTGAACGGTAAGACACTCCGATTGAAAGCAACTCCCATCAATCTGAACAGTATGGACTCTCCTACTTTCATCGGCCGCAGACAGCAACATATCGACTTCACAGCCGCAACATCCGTTGAACTACAGAAAGGGCAACCGCAGGACGAAGCCGGAATAACGGTATTCATGGAGAATCATTCGCACTATGACCTTTTTATAAGGCAGGATGCTAAGGGACAACAATCTATCGTCCTGAGATATCAGTTGGGAGAACTGAAACATATAGAAAAGGAAATCAATATCCCTCAAGGAAAAGTGCAGCTTCAGGTCAAAGGGAATAATGAGTTCTATTCATTCGGCTATTCCACCACCGGAAACAAGTTCCAGGAAATAGCCAAGATGAATACGCGCTATCTCAGTACCGAAACTGCCGGCGGATTTACCGGTATCATATTGGGCTTGTATGCCGTATCCGCTTCTTCAAAGGCACAGGCTGACTTTGATTATTTCGACTATCAGGGAAACGAATAAGCCGGAGGCGAAACATTTCACATTCATAGTATTCGAAAGCAATTTTATATAATAAATATACAGAATGGCATAAAACAAGTAATTTTGTCAGAATTTTAGTGACATTTTGTTAATCAGCGAAACTAAAATCAATTGGCATACGTTTTGCGATTATGTTTGTGAACGACGGTTCAGGAACCGCATGGGAGTGATTAAGAAACGACTCCCGAAAGCAGTCCAAGACCGGAAGTTCAGAACTAACCGAATGTTTAACTTAAAGGATAGGAGACTAAAATTATGATGCCTGTTAGAAGAACTCAAAATTGGTTACCAAGTATCTTCAATGATTTCTTTGATAACGAATGGATGGAAAAAGCCAATGCAACCGCTCCGGCTATCAACGTGCTGGAAACGGAAAAGGAGTACAAAGTAGAATTGGCTGCTCCGGGAATGACCAAAGATGACTTCAACGTTCATATCGACGAAGACAACAATCTGGTTATCAGTATGGAAAAGAAGACTGAAAACAAGGAGGAAAAGAAAGACGGTCGCTATCTGCGTCGCGAATTCTCATACTCTAAGTTCCAACAGACCATGATATTGCCGGACAATGTGGACAAGGAAAAAATTGCAGCACAAGTAGAAAATGGCGTGCTGAACATCAATCTGCCGAAGTTCTCAGCCGAAGAAAAACAGAAAAATAAGAAATCTATTGAAGTGAAATAAGGTTTCCGGTGAACCCAACAGATGTATTAACCAGAACGGGCAACCTCTCTTACGAGAAGCTGCCCGTTTCTTTTTATATCTCCGGATGTATTTATTTCGCCTTACGCGTTCCTTTCAGAAAGCGATTGGTCAGCCATTTGCGTACCGGTTCGTCATAGAGCTTCAGACAGGCATAAGCAAGGACGAAAGCTCCGACAAAGGTCAGTATCATATAAGGAAGACCTTCGGTGATGGTCGCATTATGGTTGCATGCCCAGGCCGTATATGTGTATATCAACGGATAATGAGTGATATAAACGGGATATGAGATATCGCCCAGGAACTTACAGATACCTACAGAGCGCTTTCCCGTCACTTTGCCACCGGCTCCCATCGAAACAATGACCGGGAAAATGAAGATAATGCAAAGTGCCTCGTAGAGTCCGTTCATCCAGAAACCATCTTCACCGCCAATACGGGGAACGGAAAGAACTATCACAATCATCAGGCTACACCACCAGAATGCGCGTTTCTTTACCCGTATGAGCCAGCCTAAGCGTGAAAGCAGCAAGCCTGCAAAGAACGGATAGAGCAAACGGACGAAGCCCACATACTGCTGTTCCCAATTCAATGCCCATCCGCCCACGATATCACCATTGGGTGCCGTAAGACAGAGATGCAAGGTGGCACAGGCTGCCAGAAAAACAAGGATAGACAAGGCAACCTTGTTGAACTTACGAACAAACAGTGCGTACAGGATATTGCCGATATATTCATAATAGAGTGACCATGCCGGCCCGTTCAACGGGTGCATTTCCGTCCACCCGCGAATGTCCCACTTCAAAGGAAGGGGAAGCAGCGTACAGCCATAGAGCATGATTATCAGAACTGTTCCTACCGATACATTATCCATATTCGGAAAGCAAGGGGATTTCTGTAAGAAAAAGAAAAGGGCGCCGATAATGCTGCCCATAATTACCATAGGATGCAGGCGGATGACACGGCGTTTGAAGAAAGTGCCGATACTCATCCGGTTCCAGCGGTCATCATAGGCATAACCGATTACAAAGCCCGAAAGCATAAAGAAGAAGTCGACGGCAAGATAGCCGTGATTAATAATTTGTGCGAGATGGTTGCCACCCGAATGTGCTTCAAGAAGATGGAAGGCTACGACCATAACAGCTGCCACTCCACGTAATCCATCCAGGATTTCATAATGCGGCTTAGAGGCGAGATAAGTTGTCTGCGTGTCCATTAGTATATCAGATATAATTAAATTGGATGCAAAAGTAGGATAAAATGTGGAATAATCCACGCAATTGTACATTGAATTGTACAGCCCTAATTTGGCTTCTCTAATAGTGGAATCGTTAGTTTTGCTATCAAAATACAAGATGACTATCAACTTTAAAAAAGGAAATATGAAAGAAGAGAGAAAAGCAAAGTATGTGACTCCGCAAATAGAGATCATAGAAATGGAAAGTGAGGGTGTAATGGCATTGAGCAATATGCCCGGTGGTAACCCTGGTATGCCTGGTCGAAGCAGTTCCCGAAGATCTACCCAACGCTACAGTTCAAGTAGCATAAGCGAATTGGAAGACTTGATAAACGATATACTAACCTTTGAAAAATAAAACTATGAAAATGAATAATGTGATACCTTTCTTTGCAGTATTCCCGTTGATATTAATGGGATGTACTCAGGATGAAGTTATAAAAGAGGATACTTCTGTCGGGGGAAAAGAAAAAATATCCGTTACCGTCACACAAGGCGGAGCTATCACCCGTATAAGCCATGAAGAGGATGGCGCTAACGGCCTGATACTAAAGTGGACGGCAAACGATGCCTTTAAACTTTATGGCACTACGACTGAGGTCTTTACCACGACAGGACCTACTGATGGTGATGGCAAGATTGCTACTTTCACAGGAAATGCGGTTGAGGATGCCCAGCATGCTTTCTTTCCTGCATCAAAAGCCGAGAAAAGATGGGAGGATTGCCACTTTAATGTTATAGGGCAGGTTATCGATGCAAGCGCTCCTTTTGCCCATCTATCCGGTTACAACTTTATGACTGCACAGACTACTGCCTCCGGTACGGAGATTTCGGAAATAAGCTTTAAGCATAAAATAGCTGTTCTGAAGTTTGAGGTAACTCTTCCTGATGGTATTGTTCCTAAATACATCACCCTAAGCACACAGGATGATGCCGGTATAGCCATCTCCCAGAAAGCAAGCGATGAAAGCAACGTCACTACTGCCAAACAGCTTACTGCAGCTATATCCGGTGCCAGTAGCGAAAACTTCACTGCTTACATGGCCATTCTTCCATCCACATTGAAAGAGAAGCTGGCTCTTGCCGTGACAGGCGACGACGGGATGGTTTATAGTTACACGGTTTCTTTCAATGGAGATTTTCCTTATGAGGCAGGCAAGGTTTATAATTCGGAGCTTACTTTTGGGGGAATAGAAGGTGGTTATGGGACTGCTACTATATTCGATAATGATGTAATAGGCAACACTTGGGATCAGAGTGATAATAAAGGTAGTACGAAAGATAACCCTTACCTAATAGAGAGTGCCGGACACTTGAAGTATTTAATTGAACAAGTAGAAGCGGGAGAAGCCTACGCAGATAAGTTCTTTAAGTTGACGACTGATATAAAAGTCACGGCAGATACATGGACGCCAATAGGGATTTCATCTGCCAAGCCTTTTAGTGGAAACTTTGATGGTGGCGGACATACCATAAGCGGCGAATTAAAGGGAAGTTTTTCTAATGATTTAAAGTACTTCGGCTTCTTTGGTTACCTGACAACTACAAGTAGCATGTTGATAGAAAATATCCATATAGCGGCTAATGTTACATGGTCCTTTGCATCACCTGAAGGAACAAGCACTTCATATTTTGGTGTAGGTGGTGTCATTGGAAATGGATCTACGCAGAAAATTACAGTTCACAATTGCACAATGTCGGGAGAAATGAAAATATCAAACGGAAGCCTTGGCTATGGAAACCTATACATAGGCGGTATCATTGGATATACAACTGGTACTTTCAAAAACTGTTCTGCAATAGGGAAAATCAATGTAAGTTGTAAAGGTCAAATGGTTATGATTGGAGGGATAGTGGGAGGAAACTACTCTACCACAAATGAAACTAAACATTGTATAAGTACTTCTTCCATTACACTTTCTAATACAGAACATTCAAATACGAATTATGCCATATCGGTAGGTGGAATTGGCGGAGATATTGGCGGAAAGATTCTGGGATGTTGCAATCAAGGCTCCATAACCGGACATAGTCTCTCTTCTGTTGATGTTGGAGGAATTGCCGGATTTGCTGAATTAGCAAAATGCCATCTTAACCGGAATCTAACGACAGATTTTAGTGTTACTTCCGGAGAAACTGTAAGACTCGGGTATTTGATAGGCCTTCTTAAAAACAGTACTGTTTATTCCTGCAACGAAAGTGTTGGTGAACAATCCCAATGGATTGGAAGCAATCCTGCCTGGACACCCACTATTGACGATGAAAGCGCACATTAACCCCAAAATCTCCTGTCCCAAATAACAGGAAATTCATCAAATTGCCGGGAGTTTAGAAAAGAATATGATAACTCCCGGTAATAAACGTCCTTATTATCAGTTTTCTAACATTTTCAAATTATCGTTTTATTAACCCACCCATTTTACTTATATTTGAGACCTATACAAGTACCCTAAACAAAATGAATAAGTATTTTATATTCCCACTAATCATTCTCGTATCCGGCATAGTAAGCTGCAACAAGCCGCCAGGCAGCGCCCATCCACCTGCACAATTCCATGCAGACAGTATTGCCATACTGGCAAAAGCCAATCAGTTCCGGCTGGACAAAGAATATGACAGCGCTATTTCCCTACTCGACTCCGCCTTCTTGCTACCCGTCAAAAGCGACCAACACCCCAACGGACTATCTCCTGACGACGCCCGTCGTCTGATGTCCTACGCAATCAGGCACTTAATGTTCGCATACAATCATTCCCGAAGAATAGCCGAAGGACACGAGCACTTCCTCCGGCTCAGGGAAATGAACCACCCGATACTATCCAATCATTGCCAACGCGAGATTTTGGTATGCGACGCACAAATGTTGCAAACCCTTGGCCGCCGTGCCGAAGCCTGCCAACTCCTCGACCAAGCCATGAGCATAAATGAAAATGATGATCCTTCCAGTGAACTCTTTTGCACCATAGCCGCCGGAATCACCTATATGGCCGTCGACTCCACCGAAACACGGGCAGAGCCCACCCTGCTGCGAGCCGCCGAAGCTATGAGAAACGGAGCATACGACGACACCGGACTCTATCCGCAGGCCATGGCCAACCTGGCAAACATCTACATACGGAAGAATGAGTTCCAGAAAGGCATCAGCCTCTGTCAGGAAGTCATGGAACAAAGCAATAAATCGCAGAATCCGCGTGGGGCAATGCTCGCCGCAATCAACCTGTGCGGCAATTACACCGAACTAAACTTCTTCGACAGAGCCTTGCATTACAACAATGAAGGACTCCGCCTGTTCCGTGAAGATAACGAGACCTGGGGTATGGCGGCAAGCCTGTACGAAAGGAGAGCCCTGATTTATAAAAGAATGGGCCTCATCGACTCAGCCTTTCTCGCGCTCAACCTTGCCGACAGCTTCTACATCAGAGCCACTAATCCGCGCGGACAAATACGTGTAAAGATGGAAAAACTGGGTGCCAAAGCCCAGTTTCCGGACTCCCTGCCGAAAGTCCTGATGCACTATGAAGAAATAAAAGATAAAGTGCCCGGCTATATGCTGCTGGATTATTACATGGGCTACGGAAATGCCATGTACAGAGCCGAAAAATATCAAGAAGCCATCCCATTGCTTGAAAAAGCCGTCAGCTTATCCAAAGCCCGCGGAGATATGGAAACCGAAAATCACAACAACCGGTTACTGCTCGACAGCTACCACCGTACCGACAGGATGAAAGCTGCAAAAGAACTGCTCCCCCGCTATAATATGATTATCGACTCTGTAATTCATGGGAAATCCATTCGCGAATCCATAGCCTCGCATATACGTTACGAGACGGAGAAGGTGGAACAGGAAAATAGTCTACTCACAGCAGGCATAGCCTTACGCAACAGTGTTATCCGCACATATACCATCGGCACAATTGCATCCATCCTCTTTATCCTGCTCCTGGCCACGTGGTTCTGGAACAGACACCGATCTTTGAAATTACATCATCAACTGGACGAAAAGGAACTCGAAATCACCTCCATCCGCCTGGATAAAAAGGAAAAGGAATTGAAAAGAATTCTTGAATCACGCCATGAACTTCATGAACACAACCAGGAACTGCTTCGGCAACTGGCTGAAATACAAACCTCAAACCAATCCGGTAGCGAACTCAACAAGCTTATGGAAACTCTGTCTCCCACCATGCTGACGCCTAAAGAAGAAGCTGAATTCCGTGTCGCCTTCTCCGGCATTTATTCTACGGCACTTATCCGCCTGCGCGATGTGTGCCCCAATATCACCAAGAATGAAGAATTGCTGTGTATGCTCATTCTGCTCAATCAAAGCACCGAAGAAATAGCCCGGATATTAGGTATAGCCTCCGCCAGCGTCACCAGGATACGTTATCGGTTAAGGCCGAAACTCAATATCCCGGAGAAAGCTTCGCTGGATGCGGAAATCAAAAGGATTATGAAAGAGTAATCTCAACTACTCTTTCTATAACTCCTCACCGCCCACAAATTAAAAAATACTGCAAAGGCCATCAATGCTCCTAACTGTGGAAGTAACTCCACAATACCACCACCCCGCAGGTAAATGGTACGCATCACCTCTACAAAGTATTTCAGCGGATTGAGCGCAGCAATCAGTTGTGCCCACTCCGGCATACTGTGTACGGGAGTGAACAAGCCGCTCATCAGCATCAGTATCAGCATAAAGAACCACATGACGAACATGGCCTGCTGCAACGTAGCGGAATGATTGGAAATCACCAGACCGAATCCGGAGACTACAAACAGGAAGACCACTGCAAAAAGGTATATCGTCACGAAATGCCCCACAGGAAGAATGCCATAGAGCAACCATGCCAGAAAGAAACATATCGTAAGCACAATGAAACCTATCAGCCAATAAGGTATCAGCTTGGCAAGAATAAACGTCAGTTTGGAGACAGGCGTTACATTGATCTGCTCGATAGTGCCCACCTCTTTCTCGCCTACTACATTGAGCGCCGGAAGAAAACCGCAAATCATTGTCAGCAACATCACCATCAATGCCGGAACCATAAAGAGCTTGTAGTTCAGGTTCGGGTTATACAGATTCTGCGTTGAAATGCCAATCCGGGGCAATCCCATCCCGGCAGACATTGCCCTTACCAGTGATTCTGATTGCAACTCACGGGTATAGTCATTAATGATGGAAGACAGGTACGAGCCGCCCAATCCTCCCTTTGTACCGTTCACCGCATTGACGGCAACCAGCAGGCGGGGGCTGTTGCCCGTCACCCAGTTCTTCTCAAAATCGCGGGGAATTTCCAGGATAATATCTGCCGAACCGATTTCGATGGAGCGCAATCCTTCATTGTAAGTATCAGGAAGGGCCGTTGTACGGAAATAGGTGGATGCACCGATTTTATCCACAAGGCGGCGCGAAAGGACGCTGTGGTCATTATCCACAATGTTCAGGTTAATGTTCTTTATCTCCAGGTTTGCCGCCCAGGGCATCAGTATCATAATCATGCAGGGGAAGATAAGAATCATCTTCGGCAGGAACGAGTTACGGAGCAACTGCTTGAATTCTTTTTCTATCAGAAACTTTATCATACCACCACTCTCCTATTCTAATCGGTTCTTAAACTTCTTGAAACTAACCGTAATCAACGCAACCGCCATTACAGCAAGAATACTGACTTCCATCAATACCAGCGAAATGTCCACTCCTTCGATCATCAGCTTCCGCACAGCCTGAATGTACCAGCGGGCAGGAAGCACCGCCGAGATGCCTTGAAGCAGTAAGGGCATGCTCTCTATAGGGAATATCATACCGGAGAGCAGCATGGTAGGCATCATCAGTATCAATCCCGATGCAAGCATGGCAGCAACCTGTGTCCGCGTTACCGAGGATATCAGCAAGCCCAGAGCCAGGGAAACGAAGATAAAAAGCAGCGATACCACAATCAGCCAGAACAAGCTACCCGCCACAGATACATCGAGCACATAGACGGACAACAGCAAAATCGTTGTCAGGTTGACAAACGAAAGTACAAAGTAAGGAACTGCCTTGGCAAGAATAATAAACAATGGCTTCACCGGAGAAACCAACAATATCTCCATCGTTCCCGTCTCCTTCTCCCGAACAATGGATATGGAAGTCATCATGGCACAAATCAACATCAGGATCAGTCCCATCACACCCGGCACAAAGTTGTAGGCGCTCTTCATCTGCGGATTATAAAGCAGCTTCACTTCGGGAACAATAGTGGAAACCTGCATTCCCGCCGGAAGCATTTCGCGTCCGGCAGAGGATATGATGTTGGCGGCATAACCGGTCTGTGTGGTTGCCGTATTGGGGTCGGTAGCGTCGGCCACCAACTGTACACAAGCATCTCCGGTATAAACGTGATTCGCAAATTGCTCGCTGAAGATGACTGCCAGGTCAATGTCTCCCCGTCTGAAAGACTTCTCAACCTCGTCCGGAGTATTCAGATTCGTGGTGACGGAGAAATATTCACTCGCATCCAGACGGTCGATAATGCGCCGGGTGACAACATCGTTCGACGGGTCGAGAATAGCGACACGGACATTCTTCACTTCCGTGGTTATGGCAAAGCCGAAAAGGATAATCTGCACCACAGGCATACCCAGCAATATCAGCATGGTTCGCCTGTCGCGGAAGATATGGAAGAATTCCTTTCGGACAAAAGCTATAAATTGTTTCATTGTTCTTACTAATTATGTTATGAATCGGCTAATCCGCCGTACGCACCGCCTCCCGTGCCAACTGCTGGAAAACATCATCCATTGTAGCAACCTTAAATTGCCGTTTCAGTTCATCGGGCGTATCGAGAGCACGGATCACGCCATCCACCATGATAGAGATACGGTCGCAATACTCGGCCTCATCCATGAAGTGGGTGGTGACAAAGACAGTGATCCCCCGGTCGGCAGCTTGATAAATAAGCTCCCAGAACTGGCGACGGGTAGCAGGATCTACCCCACCCGTCGGCTCATCCAGAAAGACGATCTTCGGTTCGTGAAAGATGGAAACGGAGAAAGCAAGTTTCTGTTTCCAGCCCAGCGGCAGACTTTTTACCAGCGTATCACGTTCGGCACTCAGCCCGATGCGTTCCAGAAGTTCATCGGTCTTGCGGACTATTTCATCTTCTGCCATGCCGTAAATCCCAGCAAACAGCCGGATATTCTCCCACACTTTCAGGTCTTCGTAAAGAGAAAACTTCTGGCTCATATAGCCGATATTCTTTTTCACATCCTCCGTCCGTGTGGCAACATCGAAACCGGCTACGCGGGCCGTGCCTCCTGTGGGATGACTCAATCCGGTAAGCATGCGCATGGCAGTAGTCTTTCCGGCACCGTTGGCGCCCAGGAAGCCGAATATCTCGCCACGATGGACTTTGAAAGAGATATGATCCACTGCCGTGAAATTGCCGAAACGTTTGGTGAGCTTATCCACTTCGATGACATACTCATCTTTCTGTTCCACCTTGTCATGTTCCAGTCCCGGCGGACAAAGAATACTTGCAAACTGGTTCAGAATACGTTCCGGAGTATCTATCCCATGTATCTGCCCCTCATTGATAAAGGCAATGCGGTCACATTGGCGTGCCTCATCAATAATAGGCGTAGAGGCTATGATGGTGATGCCCTGTTCCTTCAATCGGCGAAGCATCCCCCAAAACTCCTTGCGGGAAACAGGATCTACCCCTGTTGTCGGCTCATCGAGGAAAAGCACATCCGGTTTATGGATAAGCGCACAACTCAACGCCAGTTTCTGCTTCATACCTCCGGACAAAGCTCCGGCACGGCGTTTGCGGAAAGGCTCTATTTGCTGGTAGATATCCTTCACCAATTCATAATTCTCCTCAATGGTGGTATGGAAAACAGTAGCAAAGAAGTTCAGGTTTTCTTCTACCGTCAAGTCCTGATAGAGGGAGAAGCGTCCCGGCATATAGCCTACGCGACGACGGATTTCTTTATAATCCTTCGCTATATCCAGACCGCACACCGAAGCATTTCCACTATCGGGAAGCAGCAAGGTGGTGAGGATACGGAAAAGAGAAGTCTTCCCTGCCCCATCAGGCCCGATAATGCCGAACAACTCTCCGGAAGGAACCGTCAAGGAAACACCCTTCAACGCCTCCACCGCCCCATATTTCTTGGCAACGTTATCTACAACAACCGCATGTTCCATAAATTAATCACTAATCACTAACCGTTAATCACTAAACTCCACTCCCCCGTACATGCCTATCTTCAACAGCCCGTCATTGTGCACGGCAATCTTCACGGCATACACCAGGTTGGCACGTTCATTCTTAGTCAGGATAGTCTTCGGGGTAAATTCCGAGGTATCCGACATCCAGGTTACTACGCCCGGATACTGCTTATGCTCATCGGTGCCGTAATCGGAGAAGACGGTTACTTTCTGTCCCAGCTTTACCTGCGACAGTTGTTCGGAGGTGATGTAAGCACGAAGGTACATCTGCTCCGTATCGGCCACTTTGAAAAGCGGAGTGCCCATAGCTGTCAGTTCTCCCGCTTCGGCGTACTTTGCCAGTACAGTGCCGATTATCGGAGAGGTGATGTGACACTTCTTCAATTGGTCTTCCACCTGTGCCACCTGAATACCGACGGATGAACTTTGCCATGTCAGGCTCTGGCGACTGTTGGACAAGGTAGAGTTCTGCGCAACAAGTTGCTTGCGGAGCACTTCAAGCTGATCTTCCGCATCATCCAGTTGTTTCTGGTTTGCCGCACCTACCTTTAGTAAGTTCGCCACACGGTTCCGTTCACGTTGGGCGGCAGATATTTGTTCTTTGGTGGCGGCTACCTGTTTCAGAATGTCAGGGCGCTGTTCTTCGACGGATTTAAGACTCGCCTCCAGTTGCAGCTTCTTCAAGTAGAGCTGTACGGTATCCACTACGCCGACTTCTTCACCGGCCTTCAACAACATTCCTTCTTCGATATCGAAATAAAGCAGGCGGCCCGAAGCTTCGGCAGATACAAGCACTTCCGTAGTCTCAAACGTTCCTGTTGCATCATATTTCGGGGCACCGTTTCCACAAGCGGAAAAGAGGGCCAATAGGGAACAAAGTCCCAACAAATTCCTTGATTTCATAATAATCTATATTTTTATGCCTTTAATTATTCAATGTATATTTCAGATTCCAGATGTTCATCAGTAACTGTACCTCGTGTAAAGCCTTGGTTTGGCGTGCCAGATTCTCAGCTGTGATTTCACGAAGCATATCGGTTACGGTCAGCGTACCGTTCTCCACTTTAGCCTCGGCGGCCTTGCGGATGTTGACACGCAAACGGATAATCTCATCATCATCCACCATCTGCCGGCGCATGGACTGGATAGCCGAACTTTGTTGGGTAGATTCCAGATTGGTATTGAACAGGAACACATCGCGGCTGGTCTCCAGCTTACGGCGGTTGTTATCTATCAGCCTCCGATCATTGCGCAACGTGTAAAGACTACCGAAGTTCCACGACATACGGACTCCCGCTACATAGTATGCGGAGAAATCATCTTTCAGCATATTCAATCCCGGATTTCCGTAAGCTCCCTGCACGAACAGCCCGAAGCGGGGACGGAAGCGCATCTTCAATGAAGACTCCTGCACATTCAATTGTCCACCTTGGGCATCGAACCAGCGAAGTTCCGGACGGTTGTTCACCAATGAAGTGGATTCAAAAGTATCAGCAGGCTTCTCCAATGTAGTTCCGGAAGCGATTTCTTTTCCTATAAAGATAGAGAGCATACTCAGATAGGCCTGTCGCGAAGATTCCAGCTCAATGCGTTTCTGCTTCGTGTTCAATATCTCCACGCTTACGGCATCCAGATCGCTCTGATTGGCAATGCCGTTTGCTATATAGTTGGATACTTGCTGATGGGTGCGTCCCAAGTCTTCCTGCAAAAGCTGATTCTGTTTCAACTGTTCATCCAGCAACAAAATGCCGAAATATAGCTGATTCACACGATCATTCAGTGCATACATATCCACTTCCTGCTTCCCGCGGTCTATCTCCGAAGTAGCCCGGGTCAGTTGTTTCTTGGAACGGATATCTCCACCGTCCCAGATGTTCTGCGACACTTCCAGCATCACCTGATACTGATCTTTGGGCATACTCTTTATATCGATTCCCGGAACGTCCACCGGCAGCTTTGTAACATCACTTTGATAGGTTGCTTTTCCTGAAAGGGTGAATTGTGGCAGATAGCCTTTTCCGGCATTCTCCAGGTTATACTCCCGGGCTTTCTCTATCAGACCGTATTGCCGCACCAGCGGATAATTGGTCTGTGCCGAGTGTTGGCATCCCTCCAGCGTGAGCTGCGCATGTGCCAGCATTGCCGCAAGAACAAAGGAAAAAGAGAGAATAGTTCGTTTCATTTCCATATACATTTCTTGTTTATTTCTTTATAGGACGCAAAGATAGAGCTTAAAAGTATATGGATACATTCTATTTGTGTGCAATGATGCTCTATTTATCCGATTACCAGTATTAAAAGACAGGAAAACCCTACATTTTCTTATCTTTGCCACAGATATAGATAAATTAAAGGAGGAAAAGGATATGGAAAAGAGCAAACCTATGGAGCTTGGACTTGGCGAGCTGCTGAGTAATCCAAACATCGTAAACAATAACAGTTTTCGCTTTATCAGCCGTGATCTCGGTGTTATCATCAGCTTTGCCCAAATGGATAGTATCCTCTTTAGCACAGGGAGGCCCTATCGCGCCAAAGAAAGCAGAATCATCCGGATACTGAAAGGTGAAGCACGGATTTCCATCAATCTGATAGAATATAAGGTAAAGGAACCAATGATTATTATCAGCCCTTTCAATTCACTGATAGAAATTGTGGAAATCAGTGAGGATTATGACTTTCAGGTCATTGTTCCCGATAATAACTTTTTGCCCATCGCACAGGGAGGTGCACTGACGGATTCGTACACAAAGCATGGCATTTTCATTTCGCCCACAGAGGAAGAATTACCGCAAATCGATGCTTTCTTTTCAATGATATGGGACGCTGTACACAAAGTTCCATTCCGCCGGGAAGTGGTACAACACTTGATTATGGCATTACTCTATAATATAAGGTATATACATGCAAAGAACGAAGAGTCCGCCCCATTGCAGCTCTCACGCCAAGAAGAAGTATTCCGCCGCTTCATCGGATTGGTTAATGAACACAGTAAACGTGAACGTAACATCAGTTTCTATGCAGATAAACTGTGTCTGACTCCTCATTATCTGAGTACGGTTATTCGTGAAGTAAGCGGGCAGACGGTAATGCAGTGGATTAACCAAGCCGTTATTCTTGAAGCCAAAGTACTGCTGAAACACAGTGACTTGTTGGTATTCCAAATCTCGGATGAACTGGGATTTCCCAATCCGTCATTCTTCAGCAAATTCTTTAAACGGATCACAGGGATGACACCGGCGGAATATCAAAAGAAACGCCACACCTGAGCAGGGCAAATGCCACACCTAAACGGGGCAAACTCCACACTTCACACTCGTCCAAGTGTGGCATCGGCACCCACGAAGTGTGGCATTGCGGGTGCTGAAACACAGCATTGGAAAACATTCAACTGAAAATGAGAAACTTTCATCTTATAACAAGATGATACGCTTCTGCATAATATCCACCAATTGCGCTTTCAACAACTTGGCATTGATAGGCTTGGGCATATATCCATCGAATCCGCTTTCCATCACTTTCTGTTCATCCGAAGCATAGGCAAAGGCTGTAACGGCAATAATAGGAATCTTTGCAGAATACTTACGAATCTCCCGGGTAGCCTCGTACCCATCCATTACAGGCATATTGATATCCATCAATACAATCTGAGGATTATGTTTCCGGAACATTTCCACAGCCTCCATACCGTCCCAGGCATGAATCAAATGATAGTCGTACTTCAGGATGGATTCAAAAAGCTTATAATTGCTTGCATTATCTTCTGCAACCAGTATGGTCAATTTGTTTCTTTCTATCGAAACTGGTTGAATATCTTTGGGCATCTGTTTCTTGTCTTCCTTCACAGCCGGTTTGTAGGGAAGCGTAAACCAGAAAGTAGAGCCTTTACCCTCTTCCGATTCCACGCCGATTCTGCCACCCATATGATCCATCAATGTTTTACAGATAGAAAGTCCCAACCCGGTTCCCTGGGCAAAAGAGTTCAGCTTGACGAAACGCCCGAAAATGTTTTGTTGCTTATCCTTCGGAATTCCACATCCGGTATCGGCTACATAGAAATACAACTCATTCTCCCGCATTTCATAGCCAAAACGAATGCTGCCTTTTTCGGTAAACTTAATGGCATTTGTCACAAGGTTAATCATCAATTGGGACAAACGGTTCTTTTCCGTATAAGCCATACATGGCCCGGCAGGTTCCACAAACTCCAGTTTCACCGCATCCGTCTTCACTCTCAACAAGAAACCACGCTCCAGTTCCCTCATCAACTCATTCAGTTCGATATTAGAGTAATTCAACTCCAACGTTCCCGCCTCAATCTTCGACAAATCAAGAATATCACTGATGAGTTGCAGCAACAAGGTATTATTGTTTTCGATGATGCTGACATATTCCTGTTTTTCCTCTTCTTCCTCGGTAGACGCCAATATCCCCGAGAAACCGACAATAGCATTCAACGGGGTACGAATTTCATGACTCATATTAGCCAGGAAGGCCGACTTTAAACGATTGGATTCTTCGGCAAGCTCTTTTGCTGTCGTAAGTTCTTGTTCCATTTTCTTCCGGTTGGTGATGACAAGCGACGAGCCTACCAGTGTCAATGGCTTTCCATCTTCGTCACGAGCTTCTACGGCAGCCTGTGCTTCCACCCATTCCACCTTGTGCAGGTTGTTTTTCTGCACATTGACGATGCGGTATTCTTCTTTCACTTTTTCCGCCCGTCCTTCTATCAGGTCCCGGTAGGCCTGTTTCACCCGTTCACGGTCTTCCTTGAAGATTTTTGAGAAATACTGAGAATCGGGCACAGATAGTTGTGAATCTTCCACCTCCTGTTCGTCAGTACTCAGTTCAATCGGTCTATTGATATCACACAGGATTGTTTTGCTCTTCAGATCCCACTTCCAAGGTACAATATTGGCAACATCAAGAGCCATAGCCAACTTGCTGTTGGTAGCACTCAGCTTTTGCTGTGCTTTGTGCAGCTCCGTACTGTCCAGACAGAAGATATCAATCATATTTCCCTGATGGGTTCCTTTCAATACCACATCGTAAAAAGTATCGATGGCTTTAAAGTAGTAAGGGAATGTGATGGCTCTTTTCTCCGTCAACGCCATCTTTGTAAAATGCAGGAATTCGGGCATGGATTCCGGGAATATTTCACTTCCTTTTCTGCCTATGACCTCTTCCTTACGATAGAAATGTTTCTCAAATTCCGAATTTACATTCCGATAAATCAATTCGATGGGATTACCGTTCTTATCGGTCACCAACTCTTCCTGCATATAGAGTATGGGCATATTGTTCACCAACATCTTATAAGTAGCCATTGCATCTATCTCGTTCTGTTGTGCTTTCTTCAATGCATTCAAGTTGCGAATACGATACAGGAAGAGCAGTGTAATAAGCAAAATAGAGAAAAGAGTTCCCAAGATAAAATACCGGTAATGCTCCCAAAACGTAGGCGGTTTATTCAGGAAACGGGTATTGGCAGGACACATGGAAAGAGAAAGCCCGTCACGTACCAGTATTTCATAATTAATAACAGGCGCCCCGTCTGTGGGGATATAGCAAGGAATATGGCGTGCCTGTTTGTCTTTCAACACATCCGAAATGGTTTGAATCAATGCTGCATCATAACGATCTTGATTGTAAGTATATCCACCCAGCATACCTTCTTTTCCACTTGCTATATTTACCATACTCAAAGAAAAGATAGGAACGGAAGTAGCAGCTATAAGCTTATGAGAATTAGTGGCTAACATGCTAGTACCGGCAAATGCGTATTTGTAGAACCACGAGGCGAACAGAACTCCCGTTGTTTTAGTGTCTACGAAATACAGGGAATCCAACAGCTGATTGGTCGTCATATTTTCAGCAGACCAAAATTTATACTTGATATCCGGATATTTCGTATTCAGTTCTTGCTCGATAAGTACGGAGTTGTCTTGATTGACTTTGCGCCCGTCACCTATAAATATAAACTCTTTCATCCCGGGAATCATCTGTTTCATCAGGCGAATGTTTTCCGGGATATACAAATCAGCGTACAGATAAACTAAATTGTAAGGGTCAACCAAATAAGAAAGAGGAGTTCGTTCTTCAGGCGTAGAAGGCTGCCTGTGGATATAAGCCTCATAGGAATCTAAATAATCTTCCTGTGCACAAAGCACAATGGGAATATCTCCCCAAACTTTTCTATATTCATCCCGCAACAACAATGCCGAATTTCCCAGTAATAACAGCATGCGTGGAGAACGACCTTTGTATTTATCGAATATATTGCGCTTGGATTCTTCCAGAATGGAATCATTTTCAACCAGCAGCATATTCAGATGCTCTACGTAGAGAGTGATTCCAGGGTCTTTTTGAACGAATTCCGTAACGTTGGAAATAAGCCGGCTGCTCCAGGGAGATGATTCCGTATATGAGTTTATACAAAGGATATAACTTTTACCCTCTATCGCATCTTTTTGTGCAAAAGCCCAATTTACAGACAAGAGGTAGAAAAACAGAAGTAGAAGATATTGTTTCATCTGTACCAGAAGAATTTTATGTTATGCGAAATATTTGCTTGTTTCATTTTGCAACACAAAAGTAGCAAAAAAAGAAGAAATACAACTATATAAATAAAAAAGAGAACCTTTTTTTCTATAAAAGGTTCTCCATCATCAAATTCAGATGTATCTATAATTACTTTCGCATTTTTTCCCTGCAATAGGACCGGTGTCCATAGATCACAATCACCACAAAACAGATGAACGGAAGGATGAATGACAGGTTCACAGCAGGCATACCCAGCAATGTACCACAGTCTATAATGCTTGCCTGAACCGGAGGTAATACCGAGCCTCCGAGAATCGCCATAATCAATCCGGCAGCACCGAATTTGGCATCATCACCCAATCCCTGCAATGCTATACCGTAGATTGTGGGGAACATCAGAGACATACAAGCAGATACTCCTACGAGGCAGTACATTCCCCAGATATCCTGGAAACCAATCACCCCGGCCGTGAAGAAGCAGGCTGCAATAGCCAGTACTTTCAGCAACAGTCCCGGACTGAGATACCGCAGGATAAACGTACAGATGAAACGGCTGGCACAGAAAATAATCATAGCTACAATGTTATATTGCTGTGAAAGCACTTCCGCAGCTTTCTCTTCCATTCCTTCCGACATGAAATAGCGCGTACCATATTGAATGATAAATGTCCAGCACATAATCTGCGCACCTACATAGAAGAACTGTGCGATCACTCCTTCGCGGTAATGGTGTATACCGAATATACGTTTCAATGTAGGCAGGAAGTTGATGTTATGAGACTGATCGCCATTCTTCGGCATCTTCACCATACGGATCACGATCAGCATTGCCAGAATGACAAGCCCGATAATCAGATAAGGCGCAATCAGTACCATCAGGTCTGAATCACGTACCGCAGCAAATTCTGTATCCGAAAGCTGGCTACGCTCCATCGTATCCATCGGATTCAAGCGATTCTGAATAAAGTTCATCGCCACGTACATACCTAATAACGAGCCCATCGGATTGAAAGACTGTGCAAGGTTCAGTCGGCGTGTGGATGTAGCTTCATCACCCATAGAAAGGATATAGGGATTACAGCTGGTTTCCAGAAACGAGAGTCCGCATGTCAGTATAAAGTAGGCTATAAGGAAGGGATAGTAATTACCCGTCAGCATGGCGGGATAGAACAGGAATGCACCGATAGCATATAATCCCAGTCCCAGCAGTACCCCTGCTTTATATGAAAAGCGACGGATAAAAATAGCTGCGGGGAATGCCATGGCAAAATATCCGCCATAGAAAGCCACCTGCACCAGTGCCCCGTCGGTAACACTCATACGGAAAATCTTGGAAAAGGCTTTCACCATCGGATTCGTGATATCATTGGCAAAGCCCCACAAGGCAAAGCAACTGGTGATAAGAATGAACGGAATGAGGTAGCTTACTCCGTCTTTACTGATAATGCTGTTTTTCTTAGTGTTGTTCTTCATGGTAGTTATTTCTTTGGCTGGGATTAGTCATAAAGGTAGAAAATACGCTCCATCGGTTGCCATTTCTCGGCGGCAGTGGAACCGGGTTTCACAAGCTGGAAGATGGCCATATAGTCTTCCCATTCCTGTTGTCGGGGCAAGGAAGCGAGGCGCTCCATAGCTGCATCCCAGTCAAACCCTACAGGCACTTCGACTATCATAAACAGACGGGTGTCCAAAAGATATATTTCCATTTCCAGAATACCGGCTTCACGGATACCGGCAGGTATTTCGGGCCAGATAGCCCCTTGGCTGTGCCGGCGACGGTATTCGGCTATCAACTGCGGATCGTCACGGAGTTCCAGTGTCCGGCAGATACGCTCCACCGGCTGATGATGCTCTTTGGCGGGATAACGTTTGATTGATGTGTCCATAGTAAATCAATATTGAAACGCAAATAAACACAGATTTTAGCAGATTAAAAAGTGATACGATAATTATCTACGCAAAGCAGTGTTTATCTGCGTTCCGGCTAAGTTATTAAATAAATTCTTTGATTTCTTCACGGCTGCCGATCTCTCCTTTGGCAATGGCTTGCACCAGGATATTACCGATAGCGGTTGCCTCTACAGGTCCGGCATAGACGGGAATACCCAAAGCCTCGGCTGTCAGGCGGTTCAGCAGTGAATTACGGCATCCGCCACCGATGATATTGAGCTGTTCTATCGGAGCGGGAAGCAGACGATTCAGTTGGTCTATTCCTTGCTTATAGCGCAGGGCGAGTGATTGGAGTACACAACGCACTACCTCACCGTAAGTTTCCGGTATAGGCTGTCCGTGCGCTTCGCAATACTCCGCAATGGCATCCTCCATATCCACAGGGTTCTGGAATATTTTATCATCTACGTCAATGACGGATGGAATATCCGCAGATTCAGCGGCAGAAAGCAAGAAATCGTATTCACATCGCTCTCCTCTTTCTTTCCATTGTGCCATAAGACGTTGCAAGATCCAAAGCCCGGTGATATTCTGAAGAAAACGAATCTTACCGCCTACCCCGCCCTCATTGGTGAAGCCGGCCCGGCAAGCTTCTTCCGTGAGGATAGGCTCATCCAGTTCAACACCCAGCAGAGACCACGTACCGGAACTGAGAAAAGCACAACGGGATTTATCCACCTGTGTCGAAGGAATCGCATAAACAGCACTTGCCGTATCGTGCGAACCGACAGCTATGACATCCACTTCATCCGTCAGACCAATTTCTTCGGCAATCTCCCGTTTCAGTTTGCCACGTACCGTATCGGGCATCACAATGTCTCCAAAGAGATGTGCAGGTACTCCCAAACGATGAATGAGTGGCTGATTCCAAGTCCGGCTACGTGCATCAAGCAGTTCGGAAGTGGATGCAATGCAGTATTCATTATTTGCCACCCCTGTGAGGAAGTAACTGAAAAGATCGGGCATAAACAGAAGACGGTCTGCAACTTCCAATTGCGTATCACCACTTTTCTTCATGCTGTAAAGCTGGAAAAGTGTATTGATGGACATCACTTGTATGCCGGCTTCGGAATAGTGCCGAACAAGGTTGTCACCGAAAAACTCTTCCGGCAAACCATCCGTTCGGGGATCACGATAACACACTGGGTTTCCCAGCAAATTACCGTTACGGTCTATCAATCCAAAGTCCACACCCCAGGTATCAATGCCAATGCTCCTGATATGATATCCCTTGCGCACCGCTTGCCGGAGTCCGTTCTTCATCTCATCAAACAGAGCCAGAAAATCCCAGTACACATGGTTTCCCATCCGCACCTGACGGTTTGGAAAGCGGTACACCTCTTCCAGTTTCAGCGTACCCTGGCAGATGGAACCGGCCATAACGCGACCGCTTCCACCTCCAAAATCTACTGCCAGATAGGTATTCATCATTTAGTCTTCTTTCCTAAAATGTATGTTTCAAGATCGTCGATCTCTTCAGGAGTAAGTACTGTGTAGTCTCCTCCGGACTGGATCATGATGCGGCATGCCATTTCAAAGAACATAGCGCGTTCAAAAGCCTGGTCGAAGTCCTTGCCACACACCACCTGCCCATGTTTCAGCAAGAGGACAGAATTATGGTCTTTCAAAGCATCAATCACTCCCTGTGCCAATTCTTTCGATCCCGGACGATAGTAAGGAACTACCGGAATCTCACTTCCCACATGGCAGGGAATCTCCGCTGTTACGTTGAAGTTCGTAGGACGATTCTTCATACATGCCACAGCCGTGGCATAGTGTGACTGGAAATGCAGAACTACATTCACATCAGGACGCTCACGGAGTACTCCCAGATGGAAACCGCTTTCCATAGAGGGTTTCACTCCATTCAATACCTCTCCTGTAGAAAGGCGGCAGACAGCTACTTTTTCTTTAGGTAGAGAAGGTACCCATGAACCTGTTCCGGAAAGCAGGACTTCGTCACCAATGCGCCAGGAGATATTGCCGCTACTGCATATTGTCAATCCGGCATCTCCTACCCGATGCGCCTGGGCTATGAATTGTTCTATGTGTTCGTTTGTTATCATGTCTATTTCTATTTGTTATTTATAGATAGGTCCGTACGTTGTGCAGGCTCTGTAATCAGCTCTTTCTTTATCCATACCGAATGCATTCCAGGCAGCAGGGCGGAATATCTTCTTCTCATCCACATTGTGCATGCAAACAGGAATACGAAGCATGGAAGCCAGCGTAATCAAATCCTGACCAATATGTCCGTAACTGATAGCACCATGATTGGCTCCCCAGTTATTCATTACCGAGTACACATCTTCAAATGCCGGTTTATCGCAAAGACGGGGCACAAACCAAGTAGTAGGCCAAGTACGGTCCGTACGTTCATCCAGCAGCTTGTGAACTTCCGGATCAATCTCTACCGTCCATCCCTCAGCAATCTGAAGCACAGGGCCAAGGCCTTTTACCAGATTCAGACGGGTCATAGTTACAGGCATTCCACCCTTCGACAGGAAGTTGGAAGAGAAACCACCTCCACGGAAATAATCACGGTTAGCGGGATACCAGGTGGTAGCTTCAAGACATTTCTCCATTTCAGCCTCGGAGATTTCCCAATGAGGTTTCATGACAGGTTCACCCTGTGCATTTGTTTGCTGGCCTGTACCGTCCAGAGTGGTAGCACCGGAGTTAATCAGATGGATAATACCATTAGCAGCCAAACCGGTCAATTCTTTACCCGTAACACGTTTCACAGCTTCAGGACTCCAATATGTACGCACGTCAGAGAATATCTGTGCACGGTTTGTCAGCAAATGACCAAAGAGCATGGCTACACCGTTGCAGGCATCATTTTCAGTAGCTACTACGTATGCTTCACGGATACCGTTCCAGTCAAAAGAAGTATTCAGCAGAGCTTCGGAGTAGTCACCATTCGGATAAAAATCCGTCCACTGGCGTTGTCCCTGGAAACCGGCGGCAATGGCGTTGTGTCCAAGTGCTTCTTCCTTAAATCCCATTTCGCGAAGTTTCGGATTACCTTGTATAAGGTCGCGCATGATGAGGGTCATTTTCACAATAAACTCCCAATCTTCGTCTTTTTGCTCACGGGTCTTGGTCTTTGCGGGGAGATTGAAATCCTTGCCCTCATTCTTCTTGCAATATTTCTCTGTCCATGCCATGGCTTTAGCTAACTCTTCCTTATCATAGATACCTTCAGTCATGCGACGGATAATTTCGGTCAGGTCTACAGATTCACAACGGATGCCCAGATACTCCTGGAAGAAATCCGGATTCACAATAGAACCGGCAATACCCATGGATACGCTACCCATCGACAGATAAGATTTTCCGCGCATAGTTGCTACTGCCTGTGCGGCACGTGCAAAACGAAGCAGTTTTTCTGCAACATCGGCAGGGATGGAATTGTCATCCAGATCCTGCACATCACGTCCGTAAATGCCAAAAGCAGGTAATCCTTTTTGTGCATGTCCTGCCAGTACAGCTGCCAGATATACAGCTCCCGGACGTTCCGTACCGTTAAATCCCCAAACAGCTTTCGGATAATACGGATTCATGTCCATAGTCTCGGCACCGTAGCACCAGCAAGAGGTCACTGTGATAGTAGAACCCACGCCTTCGCGTTCAAACTTCTCGGCACAAGCCGCGCTTTCGGCTACGCGACCGATGGTACTGTCTGAAATCACACACTCCACCGGACTTCCGTCACCATTCTTCAAGTTACTGGTGATCAACTCGGCTACTGCTTTAGCCAGATTCATTGTCTTTTCTTCAAGGCTTTCACGTACGCCACCCTGGCGGCCGTCGATAGTGGGACGAATCCCGATTTTCGGATACTTTTTCATGCTATCATTTATTTGGTTAATAAAACATTATCTATGCTGAACTGTGCTGAAATCAGTTTGTAAAAAAAGGCTATAAAGAGCCTCTTAAATTTACTTCCGTCGGCAGACAAACCTGTATGGGTTTGCCACTCAAGATGAAATCTGCCGTCAGGATTCCCATCTTTTGCCAATCAACACTCATCACTGTTATTCCCTTATCAATCACTTCATAAGCCGGCGTATCATTATAGGCTATCAAGCCGAAATCAACGCCACACGTCAAACCTGCCGCACGGCTCTTCTTCACAATCTCCACCACATCCACCTGACGGATGGCAATATAGGCTTCACCGGAATGCACTTCCCTGTCGTCCAAAGTCTCTATTATCTCACATTCCAATTGATGATCTGCACAATACTTCCTGAAATAATCGCACGTCTCCTTGGGATGCTTACTTTCCCGTGCCAGAAACAGGATAAGCTTGCGATAGTTCTGCAACCTATCTGACAATTGAGCCATAGCTGCGTAAAAGGCTTCACCGAAGTCCTGGCAGATGTATGAGTACTCCCGCTTATCAAATTGCCCGAAGTCAAGCAGCAACAGGCGGGAAGAGTCTATCTTATAGAGATAAGGAGAAATCTTTTCATTATCGAAGTTCATTACCACGTATTTATTATAGCGGCCAATGGAATCGCGAAGAATAGCATTGAACAATGCTTCGTTATACTGATGAAACCACAGGTCTACCTTATAACGCGTAGAAAGGCGGCGGATGATACTGTTATACAATGTATCTTTAAAGGGTGAATATTCATCGAGCAGCAGCAGGATATTTTTCTGGCGGTTCACCACATAGTAACCTTTACCAGGAGTAGAGTCGATAATCCCCCGCTCCTTCAGATCAATAAAAGCTTTAAAAACCGTGTCGCGGGAAACTTTATAATCGTGGCTCAGCTGATTGATGGAAGGCAGGGCGGTATCCGTCTTGTAACGTCCCATGGAAATGTCCTGGCTGATCAAATCGGCCAGTTGTTTTACCTTCGTCGTTTGTTGCCCGAAAATTGTTTTCATATTGCGTATACAGGTTTAATCAAAGTAAGGATGACACATACAACTGTGCTGAACTATGCTGGTGCAAAGAAAGATTATTTATTCTGAATCAGCAAGAAATAGGGATATGTTTTGCAGCATATAAAAAGCAAAAGCCCCGTTACATCTTTGCAATGCAACGGGGCACTCTATTTCTAAAGTTATCAAAACAAGTCCGAATGTGTTCCAGTATTAAGCAGCAATAAAGTCAATTCTTTATCATTCTGCTCCCATATCAACAACCAATCCGGCTTTATATGACACTCCCAATATCCTGAAAATTGTCCCGACAATATATGAGGTTTATATTCAGCCGGCAAAGAACCGTTTTCTTGTAAAAGAGTTATCACTTTATGCAAAAGTTCAATATCTAATCCTCGTTTTTGGCAACGCTTTAAATCTTTCTTAAACTGTCCGGTATATGTCAAGGTATATGCCATCAGCCTAATATTTGCTTAAATAACTCATCTGCATCTTTTGCTTTATACACGCGCCCGGTCTTCACATCCTCCATAGCCTTTTCTATACCTGACTTTTTGTCAGTAATAGTCCAGCCCATCTTCTTTGCCAATTCTTTGAATAACTTTAAGTCAGCTTTCGGCAACTCAAATGAAATGGTTTCCATCGTTGTATCCATAATATACTCTCCTATATTTTTATAGTTGTAAATGCAAAGTTAAACCATTCTCTTTGACTAACAAATGTTTTTCTCACTTTGTTATACAGAGATTATTTATACTCCGCCCACGATTTAATTGCCAGATCATCCAGTGTCATTGTACAGAAAGCATTGATGAAAGCACTTGCCAGGCGGGCATTCGTAATCAGCGGAACATTCAGGTCGATAGCGGCACGACGAATCTTATATCCGTTGCTCAACTCACCCGCAGTGAGGTTCTTCGGAATATTCACCACCATGTCGATCTCCTTTTTGTGCAGCATATCCAACGCTTGCGGCTGTTGGTTAGTCTCACTGGGCCAATACACCTGCGTATTCTCCACCCCATTCTCCGTAAGGAACTTACTGGTACCTCCCGTTGCAAAGAGCTTATACCCTTTTTGCTGAAGCAGACGGGCAGCGGAAAGCATTTCCACCTTCTGTTTCGGTGTACCGGTAGAAAGCAGGATATTTTTCTTCGGTATGCGGTAGCCTACAGAAAGCATAGCCTTCAGTACGGCACAGGAGGTATCACTTCCGATACAACCTACCTCACCTGTAGATGCCATATCCACACCCAACACCGGGTCGGCCTTTTGCAAGCGATTGAAAGAGAACTGACTGGCCTTGATACCTACATAGTCCAGTTCAAAGAGATTCTTATTCGGCTTCTCTACCGGAAGCCCTAACATCACCTTCGTAGCCAGTTCGATAAGATTTATCTTCAGCACCTTGCTGACGAACGGGAAACTACGGGATGCACGCAGGTTACATTCAATCACCTTGATATCATTCTCACGGGCCAGATACTGGATATTGAACGGACCGGAGATATTCAGTTCGCGTGCAATCTCACGACTGATACGCTTAATGCGGCGTACCGTCTCCACATAAAGCTTCTGAGGCGGAAATTGAATCGTAGCATCGCCCGAATGCACTCCGGCAAACTCAATATGTTCAGAGATAGCGTATGCCACAATTTCTCCGTTCTGTGCCACTGCATCCATCTCCACCTCCTTGGCATGTTCGATGAATTGGCTGACAACCACCGGATGCTTCTTTGATACATTGGCCGCAAGTTGCAGGAAGCGTTCCAGTTCTTCCTGATTGGAACAAACGTTCATTGCAGCACCTGAAAGCACGTATGACGGACGCACAAGTACCGGGAAACCTACTTCTTCCACAAACTCGTTGATGTCGTCCATGCTCGTAAGCTCGCGCCAGCGAGGCTGGTCTACGCCGATACGGTCCAGCATGGCAGAGAACTTCTCACGGTCTTCGGCATTGTCAATGCTTTTGGCGGAAGTACCGAGTATAGGCACCTTCTGCGCATCCAAACGCAGGGCAAGGTTATTCGGTATCTGACCACCGGTAGAAACAATCACCCCGTGCGGATTTTCCAGTTCAAGGATATCCATTACCCGTTCGAAGGTAAGTTCGTCGAAGTAGAGGCGGTCGCACATATCATAGTCCGTAGATACGGTTTCGGGATTATAGTTAATCATAACGCTGCGATACCCCTCTTTACGGATGGTATTCAGTGCCTGTACACCGCACCAGTCAAACTCTACGGAAGACCCGATACGATACGCACCGGAACCAAGTACAACGATGGATTTACGGTCGCCGAGATAATGAACATCATTAGCGATGCCACTATACGTCAGATACAGGTAATTAGTCTGTGCAGGATATTCGGCAGCAAGAGTGTCTATTTGCTTCACCACAGGGACAATGCCGACGCTCTTACGATGATTGCGCACATAGAGGATACCGTCTTCCATGTCTCCTTCATAACCGATGGCACGGGCTATCTGGAAATCGGAGAAACCTTGTACCTTGGCTTTTTTCAGCAATTCCAAAGGCAGATCGGCTATCTGTTTGTGGTTCTTGCTCCACTTTTCCAACTCTTTGCTGGTGTTCATTATGTTCATCAGCTTCTCCAGGAACCACTTATCGATCTTCGTCAGTTCGTGCACCTGATCAACGGTATATCCGGCACGGAAAGCTTTGGATATGACGAAGATACGCTTGTCCGTCGGTTCACGGAGCGCCTTGTCTATATCAGAGATAACAAGTTCCTTATTTTCCACGAAACCATGCATCCCCTGTCCTATCATACGCAGACCTTTCTGAATGGCTTCTTCAAAAGTACGACCGATAGCCATCACTTCGCCTACTGACTTCATGCTGGAACCCAGTTCCTTATCTACACCATGGAACTTACCCAAGTCCCAACGGGGTATTTTACAGACCACATAATCCAATGCAGGTTCAAAGAAAGCACTTGTGGTTTTCGTTACAGAATTCTTCAGGTCGAACAATCCGTAGCCAAGACCGAGTTTTGCTGCAACGAAAGCAAGCGGATACCCCGTAGCTTTAGAAGCCAGAGCAGAAGAACGGCTCAAGCGGGCATTTACTTCAATCACTCTATAATCTTCACTTTCAGGATCATAAGCATACTGCACATTACATTCTCCTACAATACCGATATGGCGAATGATACGGATAGCAAGTTCGCGCAACTTATGATAATCGGAGTTACTGAGCGTCTGAGACGGAGCGATAACAATGGACTCTCCCGTATGGATACCCAGCGGGTCGAAGTTCTCCATGTTACAAACGGTGATACAGTTGTCAAAGCGGTCGCGCACCACCTCATACTCCACTTCTTTCCATCCACGCAAGGATTTTTCCACAAGCACCTGCGGGGAGAAGGAGAAAGCTTTCTCAACCAACACATCCAGTTCTTCTTCATTGTCACAGAAGCCGGAACCCAGTCCGCCAAGCGCGTATGCAGCGCGGACAATCACCGGATAACCCAATTCGGCAGCAGCACGACGGGCATCAATGGCATTTTCTACGGCTTCGCTTTTGATAGTCTTTACATCGATTTCATTCAGCTTATGCACGAAAATCTCACGGTCTTCCGTATCGATAATGGCTTGTACGGGAGTACCGAGAACTTTTACACCATATTTCTCAAAAATTCCGTCCTTGTAGAGGGCAACACCGCAGTTCAGTGCCGTTTGTCCACCAAAGGCGAGCATAACGCCGTCCGGACGTTCTTTTTCGATGACTTTCTCTACAAAATAAGGAGTGACAGGCAGGAAATAAATCTGGTCGGCAACGCCTTCCGAAGTCTGCACAGTAGCGATATTCGGGTTGATAAGAACGGTGTAGATACCTTCTTCTTTCAAGGCTTTGAGTGCCTGGCTGCCGGAGTAGTCGAACTCACCTGCCTCGCCGATTTTCAGTGCACCGGAACCGAGCAGCAGGACTTTCTTTATATTGTTTTCTTTCATTTGTTGTACGTTTATAGGTGATTACAGCAGTTTCACGAACTCATCAAACAAAAACTCCGTATCCGTCGGTCCACTGGCAGCTTCCGGATGGAATTGTGCAGAGAACCAGGGATTCCGTTTATGTTTAATGCCCTCATTAGACCCGTCGTTCATATTGATGAACAGCGGTTCCCAATCTTCCGTCAGCGTAGTGTTGTCCACTGCATAACCATGATTCTGCGAAGTGATGAAGCAACGCTCCGTGCCCACCATACGCACCGGCTGGTTGTGACTGCGATGACCATATTTCAGCTTGTATATCTTTGCTCCTCCTGCCTTACTCAGCAACTGATTTCCCATGCAGATACCGAAGATAGGTAGTTTTTCATTCTTCATTGCCCGGCGGATATTCTGCACCGCAGCATCACAGGTATCCGGATCACCCGGGCCGTTACTGATGAAAAGTCCGTCGAACTCCAGTTCATTATAATCATAATCCCAAGGCACACGGATGACTTCCACATCACGCTTCAGCAGACAGCGAAGAATATTAGTCTTCACTCCACAATCCACCAAGACTACTTTCTTCTTACCCGCACCTTCGTTGTACCGGATTATCTCCTTGCAACTCACCTTATCCACATAGTTCACCCCCGCATACACGGCATCGGGCACATTCTCCGGTTCATCGTCAAAGACGATCTTCCCCATCATCACGCCATGTTCGCGGAGCACCTTTGTCAGCTCACGCGTATCGATACCTGTGATGCCCGGCACCTGTTCGCGCTTCAACCAGTCAGCAAGGCTTTCCACAGCGTTCCAATGGCTAAAGTCCTCACTATAATCACTTACAATGATGGCTTCCGCATGGATACGTTCACTTTCCATAAAGGTAGCCAGTCCATTCGGTTCGATAGTGAAAGGCGGCACACCATAATTGCCCACCAACGGATAAGTGAGCGTCATCAACTGTCCGGCATACGAGGGGTCAGTCAAGCTCTCGGGATACCCCGTCATAGCTGTGTTGAAAACCACCTCTCCCGCTACCGGCTTTTCGTAGCCAAACGACTTGCCGTGGAAGCGGCTCCCGTCGTCGAGGATAAGAGTTACATTTCTCATGTTAGTTAGTGATTAGTGTTTAGTGATTAGTGGTTAACGTTAATCACTAAACACTATTTCGTTAAAATTGATATACTTGTTCTATATAGTCAATAAAGGCATTATTCAGCATCTTCACCCCGCCCGGCGTAGGATAATCACCGCTGAAATACCAGTCTCCCCGATGATTGGGACAAGCCTCATGCAGCCCCTCCAACGGTTGGTATACGATTTCCACCTTCGCCTTTGTTCCGGCAGGTGTCAGCAGTTCCACCATCTTGGCGGAGATTTCCTCGTCAGTGAAAGGTGCATAGATATCCTTCACATAGTTCACCATTTGCTCCTTCGGCAGTCCTACCTGGTCTTTCGATTTGCGGTAGGCAGCGGCAATCACATCTTTCATATCCCGGTCTTTCAGCAACTCGATGGCCGCTTTGAAAGCAATGAATTCACTCATCTTTGCCATGTCGATGCCGTAATAATCAGGATAACGTACCTGCGGGGAAGAAGAAACAATCACAATCTTCTTGGGACCCAGACGGTCGAGAATACCGATAATACTCTGTTTCAGAGTGGTTCCGCGTACAATGGAGTCGTCGATAATGACAAGATTGTCCACACCCGGCACCAGACTGCCATAGGTGATATCATACACGTGCGCAGCCAAGTCATTGCGGCTGTTTCCTTCTGCAATAAACGTGCGCAGTTTGATGTCCTTGATGGCTACCTTTTCGCTACGGATACGGCGGGAAAGTATCTGTTCCAGCTCCTCCAGATTGGGGCTATGGCCCAGGGAAGCGATCTGTTGCACTTTCTCTTCATTCAGATAATCATCCAGTCCCTGCAACATGCCGTAGAAAGCAACTTCCGCTGTATTCGGGATGAAGGAAAACACAGTATGGTCAAGGTCTTTATTGATGGCTTTCAAGATGTTAGGTATCAGTTTCTCACCCAATAGTTTACGTTCTCTGTAAATATCCACATCACTGCCTCGTGAGAAATAAATACGTTCGAAAGAACAAGGTTTCACCTCGCGTACTTTATTGATTTGGGTGGTGCGCAGCTTACCTGTCTTGTTAATCAGCAAGGCTTGTCCGGGCATCAATTCCTTAATGCTGGCTGCCGGCACATTGAAAGCGGTTTGTATCACAGGACGTTCGCTGGCAAGCACTGCCACTTCATCATCCTGATACCAGAATGCGGGGCGGATTCCCCACGGATCGCGCACGGCAAACGATTCACCGCTTCCCGTCAGTCCGCATATCACATAGCCTCCGTCCCACTCCTTGCTCGAAGTACGCAGCACGTTTGCCAGGTCCATATGATCTTCTATATAGTGAGTCACGCCCATGCCTGTCAATCCTTCCGCTTCGGCAAGATTGAAGAGGCGCTCCACTTCACGGTCGAGACGGTGTCCCACTTGTTCCAGCATGATGTACGTATCGGCATACTTCCGTGGATGCTGGCCGATAGCAGTGATACGTGCAAAAATCTCATCCACGTTCGTCATGTTGAAATTGCCGCAAAGAGCGAGATTCTTAGCCCGCCAGTTGTTACGCCTCAGGAAAGGGTGCACATAGGAAATGCCGCTCTTTCCGGTAGTGGAATAGCGCAAGTGCCCCATGTAAGCCTCGCCCGCAAAAGGGAGGTATTTCTTAGCGTAATCCGCATCATGAAGCTGCTCTTTTGTCAGATCCTTAAAGTTGCTTTGCACCGTACCGAATATCTCGGTAATGGCGCCCGAACCGAGTGCACGCTCACGGAACATATACTCCTCACCGGGATTTGCTTCCAGCTTTACACAAGCCATACCGGCGCCCTCTTGTCCGCGGTTGTGCTGTTTCTCCATCAGAAGATAGAGTTTGTTCAAACCGTACATCCATGTGCCGTACTTCTGTTCATAGTATTCCAGAGGTTTCAGCAGGCGTATCATGGCAACGCCACATTCATGCTTCAGTTCTTCCATTCGATTGTTATATTGTTTATAGGTCCACTATTCTACCGTCACCGATTTCGCCAGATTCCTCGGCTGATCCACATCCATCCCCTTGCATACTGCGATATGATAGGCCAGTAACTGCAACGGTACTGTAGTAATTAACGGGTCGAGGCACTCGATTGTTTCCGGCAACTCGATACAAGTATCGGCAATCTTGCTGATAACCGTATCCCCTTTTGTCACCAGGGCAATCACTTTGCCTTTACGCGCCTTGATTTCCTGTATATTGCTCAATACTTTCTCATAAAGCCCGTTCTGTGTAGCAATCACTACCACCGGCATTTCAGCATCTACCAACGCGATAGGCCCGTGCTTCATTTCAGCAGCCGGATAACCTTCGGCATGGATATAGGAGATTTCTTTCAGCTTCAACGCACCTTCCAGGGCTACGGGATACGAGTATCCACGTCCCAGATAGATAAAGTTATGCGCATACGTGAAGATCTTGGAAAGCTCTGCAATGCTGCCGTTCAGCTTCAGCACTTCTTTCATCTTATCAGGAATGCGGTTCAGCTCCTGCACGATGGCAAGGAATTGCCCCTCATCTATCGTATTCTTCTCCTTGGCAAGCGTCAGCGCCAGCATGGTGAGCACCGTCACCTGTCCCGTAAACGCTTTGGTGGAAGCCACTCCGATTTCGGGACCTACGTGTATATAAGAACCCGTATGCGTAGCCCTCGGAATAGACGAACCAATCGCATTACAGATGCCATAGATAAACGCTCCACGGCTCCGCGCCAGTTCCACAGCTGCCAGTGTATCCGCCGTCTCGCCACTTTGCGAAATCGCAATCACCACATCCTTACTGTCTATCACCGGATCACGGTAACGGAATTCCGAAGCATACTCCACTTCCACCGGAATGCGGCAAAGACTTTCTATCAGATGCTTTCCGATAAGCGCCGCATGCCAGGAAGTGCCGCACGCCACGATGATGAAACGTTTGGCTGCCAGCAGGCGGTCTTTGTTATCAATCACTGCGGAAAGCACCACATTGGTACTTTCTACATTGATACGTCCGCGCATACAGTCATGAATGCAATCGGGCTGTTCAAAAATCTCTTTCAGCATAAAGTGCGGATAACCACCCTTTTCCAACTGTCCCAGATTCAGCGCCACCGTCTTCACTTCGTGCGGACATTCCACATTTTTCAGGTTCACCACCTTCAGTTTCTCTCCGCGGCGGATGACGGCGATCTCTTCATCTTCCAAATATACGACTTTATCTGTATATTCCACAATCGGCGTAGCATCCGAAGCCAGGAAAAACTCATCTTCACCGATACCTACCACCAACGGACTACTCTTGCGGGCTGCAATAATCTCATCCGGATTGTCCTTATCCAGCACGGCAATGGCATAAGCACCGATAACTTCACGCAACGCTAATTGCACAGCAGTCAGCAAATCTGTATTTTTGGATTTCTGGATGAATTCTATCAGTTGCACCAGTACTTCGGTGTCCGTACTGCTTTTGAATGAATAGCCTTTGGCCTGGAGTTTTTCTTTAAGGACGGCGTAGTTTTCGATGATGCCGTTGTGGATGAGAGCGAGATGTTCGGAAGAGGAATAATGAGGATGGGCGTTAGCGGAGCAAGGTTCCCCGTGCGTAGCCCAACGGGTATGGGCAATTCCGATGTTACCGGAAATATCTTTTTGAGTAACGAAAGTTTCCAGTTCCGAAACCTTACCTTTCGTTTTGTAAACGTTCAACTGTCGGTTATCACTGATTAATGCTACCCCTGCACTATCATATCCGCGATACTCTAATCGCTTCAATCCTTTGATAAGAATGGGGTAGGCTTTCTTTTGACCAATATAGCCTACTATTCCACACATACTAATTAATATTTGATTTTGCGCTGCAAAGATATAAAAACCTTAGAACATAAAGTTAATGTTTTGCCTATTTATTTATCAAAAGAATAGAAAAAAGTTATTTTCTTGTCAAAAAGTTAAAGAAAACAAACTTATTAAAGCAAAAGGAATAATTTTATAATTTCAAAGTAAGCAATGGAATTTTAGTTTTATATTGAAAGGAGATAGCGGAAAAATCTTCCAATCCGATAAAGAGTGTCGTTTTTCAAGGTTGCCAAATTGCCAAAAAGCCAAATTGCCAAGGCCAAAGGAAAAGGCCAATAAGATAAAGAGAACCTGTTGGCGGAATTAATTCATAATGGAATGGTAATGAATAAATAGATACGCGGACTACACGGACAAGGCGGACGAACGCGGACTTTTATTTTTCATCCGCAGATGACGCAGATAACGCTGAATTTTAAGCCTGAAAGGCTTGCATTATATAGCGTAGGGCATCGCCCTACGTAATCATCCCCATTTCTGAGCCCTGAAAGGGCGAGATAAAGCGTGTATGCTTGATTGCGCCCTTTCAGGGCTTAAATAGAGAGATACATAATCACGTAGGGCGTTGCCCTACGCTATGTAATATCAGGCTTTCAGCCTTATAAAATCCGCGTTCGTCAGCTTTGTCCGTGTAGTCCGCGTACCTATTTTATTCATAACCCTAACCGAAAGAAAGAAATCAATTCTGCCAATGGGTAAAGAGACTAAATCCATGTCAATCCCACATCAACACTGTATCAAGTCCGTACCATCTCCGTGTCTATAGGAATGAACTTGGTACGGAGTTGGTATGGACTTGACACGGAGTTGGTACGGACTTGGTTATATCCGGATAAGGATGAAACAAAAAAAATGTCATGCACTTCCCTTTTGGCTATTTGGCATTATGGCAATATGGCAATTTCTCGAACGAGGGAAAGGCATACTTACAATACTGAATATAAATCATACATTTTACTTCAATTCAAAACACAAAAGCATATATTTTATTTCAATTTAAAATATATCTCCAATAAACAGACATTTTGCAAGTCACAAAAACCCGTATTATTATACCAATTTGAAATTAAATTAATACTTTTGCCAAACATTTTGATAGCAATAATAGGTATTACTACAGAATAAAGTAAACTTAAAAAGATGAAAGAAGAACTTTTTAACAACGAAACAAAGAGAAAAGCCGGACAACAGGGAAGGGAAGAAAGCCAACATCCTGTATATCAACGACAGCCCAGGCAGTTGGGCTTGTATGATGCAGAGAACGAGCATGACGCTTGTGGTGTCGGTATGTTAGTGAACATCCACGGAGGCAAGTCACACGAACTGGTGGAGGCTGCATTGAAGGTGTTGGAGAACATGCGTCACCGGGGCGCCGAAGGTGCAGATAACAAAACCGGAGACGGCGCCGGCATCCTGCTGCAAATCCCGCACGAGTTTATTCTTTTGCAGGGTATTCCTGTTCCCGAGAAAGGGAAATACGGTACAGGTCTTCTCTTTCTGCCCAAAGATGAGAAAGATCAGGGTGCTATCTTAAGTATCATCATCGAAGAGATTGAAAAAGAAGGATTGACATTGATGCACCTGCGCAATGTGCCCACTTGTCCAGAAATCCTGGGAGAATCGGCACTTGCCAACGAACCGGATATCAAACAGATTTTCATCACCGGATTTACGGAAAGCGAGACAGCCGACCGTAAACTCTATCTCATAAGAAAAAGAATAGAAAACAAAGTACGCAAATCGGATATTGCCACGCGCGAAGATTTCTACGTTGTCTCCCTATCCACGAAGAACATCATCTACAAAGGTATGCTCTCTTCACTGCAACTGCGAGGCTACTTCCCCGATCTGACAAACCCCTACTTCACCAGCGGCATAGCACTGGTGCACTCCCGCTTCAGTACCAACACCTTCCCTACCTGGGGACTGGCACAACCGTTCCGCCTCCTGGCTCACAACGGCGAAATCAACACCATCCGTGGCAACCGGGGTTGGATGGAAGCCCGTGAAAGTGTGCTCTCCTCTCCCGTCCTGGGCGACATCAGGGAGATACGCCCCATCATCCAGCCGGGAATGAGCGACAGTGCTTCACTGGACAATGTATTGGAATTCCTCGTTATGTCAGGCCTCAGCCTGCCGCATGCCATGGCCATGCTGGTACCGGAATCTTTCAATGAAAAGAACCCTATCAGCGAAGACCTGAAAGCATTCTATGAATACCACTCCATCCTGATGGAACCCTGGGACGGCCCTGCCGCCTTGCTGTTCAGCGACGGACGTTTTGCGGGCGGTATGCTCGACCGTAACGGATTGCGTCCTGCACGCTATCTGATTACGCACAACGATATGATGGTAGTGGCCAGCGAAGTAGGCGTGATGGATTTCGAACCGGGAGACATCAAAGAAAAGGGACGCCTGCAACCGGGTAAGATACTACTGGTAGATACCGAAAAAGGCGAAATCTACTACGACGGAGAATTGAAAAAACAGTTGGCCGAAGCCAAGCCTTACCGCAGTTGGCTGGCAACGAACCGCATCGAACTGGATGAACTGAAAAGCGGGCGCAAAGTCCCCCATAGTGTAGAGAATTACGAGAGGATGCTGCGCACCTTCGGCTATTCCAAGGAAGATGTAGAGCGGCTCATCGTCCCGATGTGTACCACGGGTGCCGAGCCTATCAACTCAATGGGGAATGATACGCCGCTTGCCGTGCTTTCGGATAAGCCGCAACTACTGTACAATTACTTCCGACAACAGTTTGCACAAGTCACCAATCCGCCTATCGACCCGATACGCGAGGAACTGGTAATGTCACTGACGGAATATATCGGCGCCGTGGGCATGAACATCCTGACACCCAGCGAAAGCCATTGTAAGATGGTGCGCCTCAACCATCCCATCCTGAGCAATGCACAACTGGATATTCTTTGCAACATCCGCTACAAAGGTTTCAAAACAGTGAAACTACCCTTGCTGTTTGAAGTAGCAAAGGGGCGTGCCGGATTGCAGGAAGCACTCACAGCACTTTGCAAGCAAGCGGAAGAGTCCGTCAGCGAAGGGGTGAACTACATTGTATTGAGCGACCGTGATGTGGATGCCACTCATGCGGCTATCCCCTCCCTACTGGCAGTAAGCGCAGTGCACCACCATCTTATCTCCGTGGGTAAACGTGTGCAGACGGCATTGGTAGTGGAAAGCGGTGAAATACGCGAGGTGATGCACGCGGCCCTGTTACTGGGATTTGGCGCCAGTGCCCTGAACCCTTACATGGCATTCGCCGTGATCGACAAACTGGTGGCGAAGAAAGAAATCCAATTGGATTATGCCACAGCCGAAAAGAAATATATCAAATCCATCTGCAAGGGATTATTCAAGATCATGAGTAAGATGGGTATCAGTACCATCCGCTCGTATCGGGGAGCGAAAATATTCGAAGCCGTAGGTTTGAGTGAAGAGCTCAGCAATGCTTATTTCGGCGGGTTGAGATCCACAATAGGCGGTATCCGGCTGGATGAAGTGGCACGCGATGCAATCGCATTTCACGATGCAGGCTTTGCCGCACAGGTAGACGGATTACTCCCCAACAACGGTTTGTACGCTTTCCGTAAAGACGGAGAAAAACATGCCTGGAACCCGGAAACCATTTCTACCTTGCAACTTGCCACACGCCTGGGCAGCTATAAGAAGTTCAAAGAATTCACCAGTCTGGTAGACAGAAAAGAAGCTCCTATCTTCCTGCGCGATTTCCTGGATTTCCGCCGTGCCCCTATTTCTATAGATAAGGTTGAACCGGTAGAAAACATCATGCACCGCTTTGTGACGGGTGCCATGAGTTACGGGTCTATCAGCAAAGAAGCGCATGAGGCAATGGCCATTGCCATGAACCGGATTCACGGACGCAGTAACACAGGTGAGGGAGGCGAAGACAGCGCACGCTTCACGCCCCGCGAAGACGGAACCAGTCTGCGTAGCGCCATCAAGCAGGTAGCTTCGGGACGTTTCGGTGTAACAACGGAGTATCTGGTGAACGCCGATGAAATACAAATCAAAGTGGCACAAGGGGCCAAACCGGGTGAAGGCGGTCAGTTGCCGGGCTTTAAAGTAGATCAGGTGATTGCGAAAACGCGCCATTCCATTCCTGGCATTTCATTGATTTCTCCCCCGCCCCATCACGACATTTATTCCATCGAAGACCTGGCACAGTTGATCTTCGACCTGAAGAATGTAAATCCTCGTGCCAAGATCAGTGTGAAGCTGGTAGCCGAAAGCGGTGTAGGAACCATTGCCGCCGGAGTGGCCAAAGCAAAAGCAGACCTTATCGTCATCTCCGGTGCGGAAGGTGGTACGGGCGCCTCTCCTGCCTCCAGTATCCGCTATGCCGGTATCTCTCCTGAACTGGGACTAAGCGAGACGCAACAGACTCTTGTACTGAACGGTCTACGCGGGCAAGTGATGCTGCAAGTGGACGGGCAACTGAAAACCGGTCGTGACATCGTACTGATGGCGATGCTGGGTGCCGAAGAGTTCGGTTTTGCAACCAGCGCTTTGATTGTACTGGGCTGCGTCATGATGCGCAAATGCCATCAGAACACCTGCCCCGTGGGTGTGGCAACGCAAAACGAGGAACTTCGCCGGCGCTTCCACGGACGCAGCGAATACCTGGTGAACTTCTTCACTTTCCTGGCGCAGGAAGTGCGGGAATATCTCGCCGAAATCGGTGTGGAACGTATGGATGATATCATCGGACGCACGGATCTTATTATCCGCAAGTCAGAAAACGAATCGCCCAAGCAATCCCTGATTACTTTCGACAAAATACTGGCACGCGTCGATAATGGTGCAGCCATCCGCCACACCATCGACCAGCAACACGGCATCGACCACGTAAAAGACGTTGAAATGCTGCATGCCGCTGCCGAAGCTCTGAAAAACCAGAAAGAAATCTCACTGGAATATACGATTGCCAATACGGATCGTGCTTGCGGAGCCATGCTTTCGGGCACCATTGCCGCGAAGTACGGTGAAGCGGGACTGCCGGAACATACATTGAACGTAAAATTCAAAGGTTCTGCAGGACAAAGTTTCGGTGCCTTCCTTGTACCGGGTGTCAACTTCAAGCTGGAAGGTGAAGCGAACGATTACCTCGGCAAAGGCCTTTCGGGCGGACGGATTGCCGTATTGCCTCCGGTACGCTCTAACTTCCAGGCCGAAAAGAATACGATTGCAGGAAACACCTTGCTCTATGGTGCAACCAGCGGTGAAGTTTACATCAATGGGCGCGTAGGCGAACGTTTTGCTGTCCGCAATTCCGGTGCCATTGCCGTAGTAGAGGGTGTAGGTGATCATTGTTGCGAGTACATGACGGGCGGTCGTGTGGTAGTCCTCGGTTCAACAGGGCGCAACTTCGCAGCCGGTATGTCGGGCGGTGTAGCTTATGTATGGAATAAGGATGGAAACTTCGATTATTTCTGTAACATGGAAATGGTGGAACTAAGCCTCATCGAAGAAGCCTCCTATCGTAAAGAGTTGCACGAACTCATCCGTCAGCACTACCTCTATACAGGCTCCAACCTGGCACGCACTATGCTTGATGACTGGAACCGATATGTGGATGAGTTTATCCAGATAGTCCCCATCGAGTACAAGAAGGTACTGCAAGAGGAGCAAATGCGGAAACTGCAACAGAAGATTGCAGAGATGCAACGTGATTATTAAATCGCGTTGCGATTTAATAATCACGAATTAATAATGAAAGAATGAAGGAATGAAAGGCTGCGCAATGCATGCCCCTCTTCCCCTCCCTTTCAATTATTAATTCACCCATCACCAGCTTTAATTCTTTAATTATTAATTATTAATTTGTTTATCATGTCCTTCTTAAACATACCACGACAGGAAGCGGGATACCGTCCTGTCCACGAACGTATCACCGACTTCAGTCAGGTGGAGCAAACTTTAAACAGTCACGAACGTAAACTCCAGGCATCACGTTGCATGGATTGCGGTGTACCCTTCTGTCACTGGGCATGCCCGTTGGGCAATAAGCAACCTGAATTTCAGGATGCACTTTATAAAGGTAAATGGCGCGAAGCATACGAAGTGCTCGCCGCCACAAACGACTTCCCCGAATTTACCGGACGCATCTGTCCGGCACTTTGCGAAAAGTCGTGTGTACTGAAGCTTTCGTGCGATGAGCCTGTCACTATTCGTGAAAACGAGGCGGCTATTGCCGAAGCGGCTTTTCGCGAAGGTTACATCGTGCCCATTCAGCCCGAACGTAATGGAAAGCGGGTTGCCATCATCGGTGCAGGTCCTGCGGGACTCTCCGCTGCCTGCCGGCTGAATGCTAAAGGCTATGAAGTGACTCTTTTTGACAGCAAACCCATGCCCGGCGGATTACTGCGCTATGGTATTCCTAATTTTAAACTCGATAAGGCAGTAATCGACCGCCGGATGGGAGTGCTTGAAGCCGAAGGCATCAAGTTCGAAATGGGCGTAACGGTAGATGTACAGAAACTCCCCGCGGGCTTTGATGCCTACTGCATCTGTACCGGGACGCCGCAGGCACGCGACCTCAACATCCCCGGACGCGAACTGAAAGGTATTTATCTTGCCCTCGAAATGCTGTCCCAGCAAAATCATATCCTCGATGGAGAAACGTTCCCCAAAGACCGTCTGGTAAATGCCAAGGGCAAACGGGTTCTCGTCATCGGTGGCGGTGATACAGGATCAGACTGTATCGGTACGAGTATCCGCCAGGGAGCCGTGAGTGTGACACAGATTGAAATCATGCCGCAGCCTCCCGTAGGTCACAATGACGCTACTCCTTGGCCACAATGGCCCATTGTGCTGAAGACGACTTCAAGTCACGAAGAAGGTTGCACGCGCCGCTGGTCGCTGGCATCCAATCAGTTTATTGGCAAGAATGGAAAAGTCTGCGGTGTAGAGGTGGAAGAAGTGGAATGGATTCCGGCTCAGGATGGAGGACGCCCTACCATGAAGCCTACCGGAAAGAAGGAAGTGATAGACGCCGATATGGTGCTTCTGGCCATGGGCTTCCTGAAACCGGAACAACCGGAATTTCCGGAAAATGTGTTCGTAGCAGGTGATGCGGCACGTGGTGCCAGCCTTGTGGTGCATGCACTGGCGGATGGACGGAGAGTGGCAGAACGGATAGACAAGTATTTGAGTGATTAGTGGTAAGTGATTAGTGATTAGCAGGCTGTGCTATGCTTACTAATTACTAATCACTCATCACTAAACCCTAATCACTGAACTAATCACTAATCATTAACCCCTAATCACTAAGCATCATGTGTGGAATCGTAGGTATCTTCAATATCAAATCTCAATCCCAGGAATTGAGAAACAAAGCGCTTCGAATGGCGCAGAAAATCCGTCATCGCGGACCGGACTGGAGTGGTATTTATGTAGGCGGCAGTGCCATCCTGGCTCACGAACGTCTTTCCATCGTCGATCCGGAAAGTGGCGGACAACCACTGTACTCTCCGGATGGCAAGCAAATCCTTGCCGTCAACGGTGAGATCTATAATCATCGGGAAATCCGTTCCCGCTACGCCGGCAAATATGCTTTCCGTACAGGATCGGACTGTGAAGTCATCCTCGCATTATATAAGGATAAAGGCATTCATTTCCTCGAAGAATTGAACGGTATCTTCGCCTTTGCCCTTTACGATGAGGAAGCAGACGATTATCTGATTGCCCGTGACCCTATCGGGGTAATCCCTCTTTATATCGGTCGTGACGACCAGGGACATATCTACGTCGGTAGCGAACTGAAAGCTCTCGAAGGTTTCTGTGATACCTACGAGCCTTTTCTGCCCGGACATTACTTCTGGGGACGTGAAGGGAAAATGCATCGTTGGTATCAACGCCCCTGGATGACTTGGGAAGGAGTGGAAAAGTTGACAAGGGAAGAAGGGAACAAGTTGACAAGGGGAGATGACAGCGTAGCCTCTTGTCCCCTCGTCAACTCGTCCCCTCGTCAACTTATAAAACTCGCCCTTGAAGCTGCCGTGCAACGCCAGTTAATGTCCGATGTTCCTTACGGTGTTCTGCTCAGTGGTGGCCTCGACTCTTCCGTCATCTCCGCCATTGCAAAGAAGTATGCCCGCAAGCGCATTGAAACCGACAACCAGAGCGAAGCCTGGTGGCCTCAACTCCACTCCTTCGCCGTCGGTCTGCGCGGTGCACCGGACTTGATTAAAGCCCGTGAAGTGGCGGAATACATCGGCACTGTTCACCATGAAATCAATTATACCATTCAGGAAGGGCTCGATGCCTTGCGTGATGTCATCTACTTTATCGAAACATACGACGTTACCACTGTTCGTGCTTCCACACCGATGTACCTGTTGGCACGTGTCATCAAGTCTATGGGCATCAAGATGGTGCTTAGTGGTGAAGGTGCTGACGAGGTTTTCGGTGGTTATCTCTACTTCCACAAAGCCCCCACACCACAGGCTTTTCACGAAGAGACGATCCGTAAACTCTCCAAATTGCACTTGTACGACTGTCTGCGTGCCAATAAGAGCCTTTCTGCCTGGGGGGTGGAAGGTCGTGTTCCCTTCCTCGATAAAGAATTTCTGGATGTGGCAATGAACCTCAGCCCTGCCGTCAAGATGTGTCCGGGCAAAGAAGTGGAGAAACGCATTGTGCGCGAAGCTTTTCAGGATATGCTGCCTCAGAGTGTTGCCTGGCGGCAAAAAGAGCAATTCTCCGATGGCGTCGGTTACAATTGGATTGATACATTGAAAGCCATTACTTCTGCCGCCGTCACCGACCATCAGATGGAACATGCCGCCGAACGGTTTCCCATCAATCCGCCACAGAATAAGGAGGAATATTACTATCGTAGCATTTTCGAAGAACACTTCCCCAGTCAGTCGGCTGCCCGAAGCGTGCCGAGTGTGCCGAGCGTGGCTTGCTCTACTGCTGAAGCACTCGCCTGGGATGCCACGTTGCAAGGGAAAAATGATCCGAGCGGACGGGCGGTGGCAGATGTGCACGAAGTACCCATTTAATTCATTACCATGCTTGGAAACAGGAATAAATAAGTATCAGCCGTGGCAGGAAGATAGCAAAATAAGTGTTATCTTTGCTGCCACGGACTTTTATAAGTATTAAGTTTTAAGTATCTAAGTAATACCATTGAGTTATGGAACAGAACAGCATCAAAGGCATCCCCTACGGGCTGACCGACTATACCCGTCTCGCCCGTGAAAACTATTACTACGTGGACAAGACTCACTTTATCCCTCTGATAGAGCAGTTCGCTTCATATCTTTTTCTCATCCGCCCCCGCCGATTCGGCAAGACGCTGCTCATCAACATGCTGGCGGCCTATTATGACATCAATAACGCCGACCGCTTCGAAGAACTCTTTGGCGAACAATGGATATACGAACATCCCACTTCCCTGAGAGCGAAATTCATGATACTCAGGTTCAACTTCTCCGCCGTCAACTCCACACCCGGAAGGCTGGAGGAATCGTTCGAGAAGCACTGTACGGAGCGTTTCGTAGAGTTTGCCAACAACTACGAACACCTGTTCCAGCCCGGCTTTCGCGAGGAATTGATGAGTCGCACCTTAGCCTCCGAACGGCTGGATTATATCAATAGCACCGCCAGCCGGTTGCGCCTGCGTATCTACCTCATCATCGACGAGTACGACAACTTCACCAATACCATCCTTTCCACCTTCGGAAAGGATGCGTATCGTAAGGCCACCCACGGCGAAGGCTTCTTCCGCTACTTCTTCAACGTGCTCAAGTTCCTCACTTCCGGCAACAGCATGGCACTGGAACGTATGTTCATCACCGGTGTAAGCCCCATCACGTTGGATGACGTGACGAGTGGTTTCAATATCGGAACCAACATCACCACCTCGCCGTTGTTCAACTCTCTGGTAGGCTTCACCGAAACGGAGCTGCGCACCATGCTGGAATATTACCGCGACCAAGGCGTACTGACGATGGACGTGGAAGAAATGATTCGCGACATGAAGCCTTGGTACGACAACTACTGCTTTGCCGAGGAATGCTTGAACGAAAGTATGTACAATTCCGACATGACGCTCTACTACGTAAACAGTTGTCTGAAAGTCGGTAAAAAGCCCAAAGAAATGGTGGACACAAACATCCGCACGGACTACAATAAGTTGCGTCACCTCATCCGGATAGATCACGAACTGGGCGCCAACTTCTCCGTTATCCGCGAAATCGTGGAAAACGGACGGACATCAGGCACCATCAGTAGCGCCTTTTCCGTAGAGAAGATGGTGGACCGGAACAACTTCAAGTCATTGCTCTACTACTTCGGCCTGCTCAGCATCCGGGGCGTGGAGCGCGGACAGACAGTGCTCACCATCCCCAACAACACCGTACGCGAGCAGTTCTACACTTACCTGACGGAGGCTTACAACCAAGCTGACATCTTCAGTTTGGACTTCTCCGACCTGGCCGACCTGATGACGGGCATGGCATACGATGCCGCCTGGCAACCCCTCTTCGCCTACATCGCCGCCGAACTGGAGAAGCAAAGCCGCATCCGCGAGTTCATTGACGGTGAAGCACACGTGAAGGGTTTTCTTCTTGCCTATCTCAACATGACGAACCTTTACCAGCTGATGCCCGAATATGAACTGGGCAAGGGCTACGCCGACTTCTACTTCCGTCCCAATCCGCAGATGCCGGATATCCGCTATGCCTATCTGATGGAGGTGAAATACCTGAAACGCGACGAGCCCGAAAGCCGCATCACCACGTTGAAGGAAGAAGCCCGGAAGCAATTATTGAAGTACGCCTCGGATGAAATAGTCATGCAGACCATCGGCGGAGCGCAACTCAAACTAATCACCATTGTCTTCCGAGGTTGGGAAATTGTCGGAATGGAGGAGACAAAGATTAGTGAAAAAGTAATGGACTAAAATTAATATCAAACGCTTATGTGCAGTGAAAGATTACGTGATAAGGCATGTAAGGTCGTACCATTGTGTAAACAATTTACCGCCCGACACCTATCGACAGAATACCAAAGGTTCTTATCACAGTCTCAAATATAGACAAATTACAGGCATTTCTCTGCTTTATTAAGCTTCTTGTTATTCGTTTTTAAAGAATAACAGGAACGTTTTTAAAGAATGTGCTCAACGTTTATTAAAAACGTAAAAAGCCTCTTTTAAGTCCGAATCCAATAAATATCAACAAAAAAGGCGATAACTTCCTATTGAAATTATCGCCTTTCTTATTTTTTGTCTGTTATTATCTTAGAAAACAAGTCGTATGAATTCTCTATTATCAACTACCCTGTAAAGATACGATATCCGAAAGGCGAAGTCAAGTATTCTGGCCGGTTTTTCCGACTTTTCTTTTTTTTATTTTTTAATTCTTCCATTTTGTTTTTGTCCGATACCATTTTTTTCTAATTTTGGGAATTAGAAATTAGGAACTTACGTTAACTTAACACACAGCAAAGATGAAATATAAAACTTATCTGGTAACAGTCTTATGGGGAGCCCTTTTATCCCTGACTTTACCTGGCGCAGCACAAAATAATCTTCAACATCAAAAGGACTCCTTACGCCAAGTGATTGAGCACTCCGAAGGCATCGATAAACTGAGGTCGTACAACCGATTGTACTATCTATATATGTCCGAAATTGCCGACGACCGGAAAATGGATACCTTGCTCACCGTGTTCGACCAGACGGAAGCCGAAGCCATCAGGCAGGGAAACACAAAAATGCAGGGAATGGTATATGGAAACCTCATCATCTCCCATATAAACAGAAACGAGTACGAACAAATCATTCAGAAAGCTCCCGCCTACCTCGATTTCTATATCAAGCACGAACAATGGAGACTCTATTATCAGATACACATGCAGCTTATCACCGCCTACAATCTGAAAGGAGATTATACACACGCGGCGGAAGAAGCGCAACTGATGTTCGACCGTGCCAAGGAACGGAAGGACAAGGCGGGAATGGCGACAGCGCTCTATGCCACAGCCATCACCTACAATGTGCAGGACAGATGGAAAGAGGAAGAAGACTGTTTCAGGGAATGCATCCGCCTGCTATGGGAAGTTTCGGGATACGACAATATCCTGACACAAGCCTACGCATTCTTATGCAGTTCGCTTCGGGCGCAAGCCCAATATGATGAGATATTGAAACTCGTGCCCGAATACCGAAAAGCCATCGCGCGATTTGAGAAAGCCGCCGGAAGAGAGCAACCGGAAGCATGGGGAAACCTCTATGTGGCATTGATGAATACCTATATAGATACAAAAGACTATGACAAGGCAGGCGAATACCTCGCTAAGCTGGACGGCATCGTCAACAACAATATCTCAAAATATGAACTGGCACGGGCAAGGGCGCTGATATTCCAGTCACGGGGAAATTATAGCAAGGCGCTTGCCGCAATAGACAGTGCCGCAGTGGAAGTTCCGGAATCGGACTTCGACCTCAACGCCACCCGGAAGATAAAGATGGAGATACTTGCCCGGATGGGACGCATCGACGACGCTTTTCAACTATTTGATGAAATCATCGCTACGAATGACAGCCTGAAGAATGTGGAAGTCAACGCCCGTTTCGACGAATTGCGCACCCGGTATGAGGTGGAAAAGCATATCGCGGAGAAGGAACGCAACTTCCATTACTTCCTTTTTGCCCTTGGCATCTGCCTGGTTCTGACGTTGCTGCTGGCAGGAGTTTTCTATTATAACCGGGTGATCGCTATCAAAAACCGTAAGCTGTATGAGCGGATCAAGGAACAAGACCGGCTGGCGGACGAACTGGCA